>Ga0066605_10000340_pt1 | contig 31465 bp, 29 predicted proteins | sample SaaInlLV_DNA_10m_FD_60385 | JGI IMG/M metagenome (GOLD analysis project Ga0066605, IMG submission 60385) | Marine microbial communities from expanding oxygen minimum zones in the Saanich Inlet - SI075_LV_DNA_10m | ecosystem: Environmental > Aquatic > Marine > Unclassified | place: British... | reverse complement strand
TAGCGAAACATTTGCGGCGCTTGCGCCTGCAGCAGCGCTGCGAAGATACAGTTTAAACCAGCCACCAGGGCAACCAACGATTTAATTTTCATATAAAGGTCGAAAAAAGTTATATTGTTATGGGTGCACCCAGCGTGGTGTCAAAATGCGCTGCGGCTAATAAATCAATCAACTGCACGTTATTTACATCTAAATAAGCTGAGTCAATATTTTCCTACAATCTCAACAGCGACTCGCAACATCGGGCACCGACCCATCATCATTCAAGGGCACCGGATGGGTGCATCGACAATCACACACTCCTTACGTGACGGTTCATCCCTCTTACCTAATTGGGCTGCGTGAAGTGCCCTGAGTTTGGTGGACGCGAGATTCTCTAATGTTGTTGATGTATCTTTAGTTGTTGCGAATGCAAGCTGGTAAGCTTGCAGGGACTTCCCCCATGGGGGAATTTTTTTCGTCTTCGAATTGAACCGGGCTTTTATAGCCCAGCGACGAATGTTTTCTGAATCGATTGTAGAAGAGCTCAACATATTCAAATGCATTGCTTCTAGCCTGGTCTTCTCCAGCGAAGACATGGCCTCTGACTGAGGAGGTCTTGTATCTTCCGTAAAACGATTCCATTGCTGCATTATCGTAGCAGTTCCCTTTGGCGCTCATACTTTGCTCGATTTTAAGCGATGAAAGCATGCGTTGCATAGGTGCTGCCACGGTCACTGTGATGGATCAATCCTGATGGGAGATGACCACCTCGGGTCATTACGGCCGACTGTAGGGCATGGCAGACAAGCGTTGAGTCATTGAGGCTGGATACGCTCCAGCCAATAATTCGCCGACTACACAGATCCATCACAGTGGCCAAGTAAGTCCATCCAGCCTCGGTGCGTAAATAGGTGGTATCCGAGACCCAGACTTGATCGCAACGCTCGGGCTTGCCCAGTTGCTTGAGTAGATTCGGGCTATAACCAAACTGATGGTTGCTGTCCGTGCTCTGGGGCTTGAAGCCTTTTGACTGAACTCCTGCTATGCCCGCTTGCTTCATCAAACGAAGTGTTCGATCTCGTCCGCAGCCGATCTGTTCATCTTGTAGATGTTGGTAAATCGGACGATGCCCGTAGCGCCCCTTAGCCTTTTGATACAAGGCTTTGATGCGTGTCTTGAGCTTTTCATCTTCGATGGATCGGGCGCTCCGAGAGCGCTTAGACCAATCGTAATAGCCGCTGCGACTGAGCCCGAAGCACTCACACATCTCCTCAACACTAAAAATGGAAAGGTTATCTTTTATGAAGTTATATTGCATCAGTCGTCCTTGCTGAAGTAGCCCACCGTTTTTTTTAGAATCTCATTCATGCGCCGAGACTTCGCCAGCTCCTTACGTAGCTCCGCCAACTCCTCGGCCATCGCCTTGGGGTTAGGAGCGCCAGGGTTCGTTTGGACCTCCAACTCGTCCAAATGCTCCTGTTTCCAGCGATACAGCATTTGACTGTCCACGCCCAATTGATCAGCCACTTCCTGAACGGGAGTGCCATCGATTATTATCATGCGAGCGGCTTCTTTTTTGAATTCCGCAGTGTAACGTCGTCGTGTCATGTTTTGATCCTCTCTGTAAGAGAATCACATGTCCACTTTTCTCAGGACTGATCACCTTTTCATCTGATGGAGGCAACAGGACACTGCCCTAATGAGTGGCTTGTTTGAGTCATTGAGCGGGATAGGAGTGTGGGCGACTCGCCCACATTGATTCTGTGTTGCTGTAAAGGAGGGCGAGTCGCCCTCCCTCCTTTACCCTTTCCCGCTCATCGAGGTGTGAAACACAAAAAAGCCCCGCAGGAATGAATCCCGCGAGGCCAAAACTATAGAAAAAGTTGACTATTTAATGGGCCGCAGCTGCTTCGGTTGGTGCTGCTTCGGTTGGTGCTGTTTCTAACGCAGGTGCATCGGCAGGCACTGGCTCTGCCGCAGGTGCTGCCGAAACTGGCTCGGGGCTCAGATCGAGAACCACCTCTTGAGCGGTCCAAGGTGTACCGCGTGAACCGTATTGATCCATGTAGGCAATCATCGACGCCTCAGTGAGCTCGGAGGCTTGGTTGCCCCACGACTGACGGATATAGGTCAAGACGCCAGCAATCTCTATTGGCTTAAGATTGAGACCATTCGGGCCGAAGGCAGGCATGTTACCATTGTATTGCTTACCCGCGACTTCGATCGGACCATTGAGACCGTTAATCAAGATACGAGCGAGGCTCTCCTGATGGTCAGTCACCCACCCCGAACCTGCCAGTGGCGGAAACGCTCCAGCGATACCGAGACCAGTCGCTTGGTGACAAGCGGAACACTGCGCATTGTAGATCTTCGCACCACGGTCAAACAATGATACTTGAACCACAACGACTTCTGCATACGGGTTATAATCGAACGTATAGGCTTCCTTATGGAAGTGACCGCCATACTGAATCAAATACACTCCACCCCAGAAACACAGAGCAGCAAAGAGGAAAAGGATGAAAATAGGAACTGGCGAAGAGCCGTTGCTCGGCTCATCCTGCTCGCGCATGAGGGCGTCGTGCAGTTCTTGCTCGCCGTTATCCTTAGTGTGTTGCTCGTCGCTCATTATTCAGAAATCTGCGCCTCTGGAAGGCTGTAGTTAAGTTGTAGGCTGAGCAAATACTCAACCAAAGCTTCGGCTCGATCAGTTGGGACTACTTCGTATCCAGCCGCTGGTGCGTAATTCGAATCGGTTTCAAACTGCAACGCATGCACCGACGCAGTGCCTTCAATCGCACGAGTTTCATAAAGAAACGCATACTGTGGCATGGTCGAAACTCCACCCGATGTAATGTTAGGATTGTAAAGGTGTAAGTGGTGCCAATTCGCATCGCTTTGGCGGTCACCGATGGTCATTAGGTCGGGGCCGACGCGTTGGTGACCGAGCAATACGCTGCCCTGAGTGATATAGTCGCGCGCAACTGTATGCCGCTTGCCCCACTCACGTTCAATATCCGCACCATAACCAGCACGACGGACTTGCTGCGTGTGGCAATAGACACAGCCCAAGTCGGTGTAGACTGCTTTACCCTGCTGCGCCAAACCTGACATTTTCGCAGGATAGAGCGGATCACCAGCAATGGGGTTGCCGATTTCATCCAAGGTCTCGGTGGTTTGCGCCAGGCTACCGAGTTGAATATAACTACTGAGAACCAGACCCGTAAAGGCGAACGCCAAGGCGATAAGGATCCCACAAAAAAGAAGCGGTAGATTTTTCATTACGCTGCACCCTCCTGGTTGGCAGACTCAAGCAATGTAGGACCTTGTTTCGCACGGATGAAGCCCGTAGCAAATAACATCCATAGGAAATTAATGACAAAGGCGAGATGGCCGATTGCTAGGAGAACCACACCAATTGAACGAATTTTAAGCCATGGTAGCATGCTTTCAACGACATCTAAAAACGGTACCGTAGCGTCATTCATTTGATTGCCAGCAAGCCAACCGCCGAAAATTAGTGACACCACAACAATTGTAATACCGAGCGCACTGCCCCAGAAGTGGCAGTAAATTAAGCGGGAGGACGGCCACTCGCGCTTAGTTAAACGAGGCAACATAAAGTAAAGACCACCGAACATCACCATTGAGAAGAATGCATAAACCAAGTGCTGATTTTGGCCTACCGAAAAAGTCGTAAAGTGTGTGATCACGTTGACCGATCGAAACGCCATTAACGAACCGATCATGTTAGCAAAGAAATAAGACAAAACACCAAACATGACGAAACGTAGCGCTGGACTGCGCCATACTGCGGAACGTTCACCTTTAACGGAAAGATACAAATTGAGTGCTACGGTAATCACAGGCACGGTCATCATCACCGCAGCAACGATACTCACAGAACTGATCCAAACAGGAATCGGGCCTCCGATCAACTGCACCATACCGGTCCAGCTACCAAGCAGTGCTAGGGAAACAAAACCGAGCAAAGCCAACGCATAAGAATGAATTGGACGACCAATCACCTTAGGGATCACATAATACGCGGTCGCCAAAGCCATCGGCGTGAGCCACAGATTCTGGAAGCTGTAGGTAAACCAGCTACCGGTAATTGACTGCACCACCCCACGTGCGGGGAACCAGACAACCATGAATTGAGCGATCATATAGATCCACGGGAACCAGAAAAACGCAGCGAGGATGTACCATTGTGAGACATACACGCCCTGCCCCTGGCGAGCACGGAAAGCCAGAATGCCCCAAGCGCCGATCATCGCATAAGAAATCATCAGCAGCGGAGTTGCATAACCCGGAATTTCCAAGAAATCAGCCCCGGTCAAGTCGCCCGCAAGGATGCCAAGGATACTGACCTTTAGACCGAAATTCCAAAATAAGCCTGCGACAATCAACATTCCGCCGCTACGAATCGGCGCCAATGATAAGCGAGCCATAATCCAAAGCCCGATTGCGAAGATTACATTGCACCCCCAGCCAAACAGCATCGCGTTGGTCGCAGCGGGATAGAGACGGCCGTAAGTAAGGAACTCGCAACCCGACATGAAACCAGGCAGATACGACTGTAAGGCGGTGATCAGCGTCAAGGCTGTACCGACGACAAGCCAGAGGATCGCGGCGATCACAAAGAATAGAGCCGGAAACCGGATGGACGCATCGATCTCACTAAGCAAGGTGCGCACGCAGGCATCCGTGAAAGTGGATTGAGAGTTGGACTGAGGAGCGTTGCTCATTAAAAATGAATGCTTCGAGTGATTACTGCGCGGCCTTGTAGGCCGCGACGGTCGAATCCATCGCATCCGCAATTGGGATACGAACGGTGCCGGCTTCTGCGTCGATGACTTCGAAACCGACGAGCTTTGCCACACCTGCAGCGCGAGCTTCGTCAGCCTTAGCTTGGCGCTCTTGATTGACAGCCTGATCAATCGGATCCGGACGGCTAGGCAAGTAAGCAACGAAAAGAATCGCGCCAAATACTAGGATCGCGCCGATAATACCGACGAGTGAGAGCAGACGGCTGCTGGTAGATAATTCTGGTTGAGACATCTTAAATTACTCAGAGTAGTTAATGGAAATAGCGATATTCGGGTCACGAATAGGAATCGGCTCGGCTTTCTTGGTGCTACGGCAGAATGCATAGATGCAAATGCCACCGATACCAACGAGCGATGCGATATCCACCCAGTTGACTGAGAACTGACGAACCAAGTACCCCGCAGCGTGGGCGTCTGGGTTGACGAGCTTACCGGGAATAATATTCCAGTAGAGATCAAGCAGATGGAAAGTGAGAATCCAGACAGAGATTGCAACGGTGCGCCAAACAATGGTCTTGGTCTTATACCAAAGTAAGCAGAGGAACGGCGTAAGGAAGTGACCAAAGATCAAACCCATACTCACCCACCACCAAGAATTGGTCGTGCCATCGAAGTTCATTTCACGCAAATTATACCAGAAGGTTTCTTCCGGAATATTCGCACTATAGATCAAGAAATACTGAGAGAAACTGATGTAAGCCCAGAAGATGGTAAACGTTAGCATCAAGCAGCCCAGATCATAACGATGCGCCTGCTTCAGAACACCTTTAAGATAGCCCTTCGATGCAAGCACTACTGTCAAGATGACTAAGATAGCGAGTGCAGCGCGCATCGATGCGGCGAAGAACCACACGCCATACATGGTTGAAAACCAGTGGTATTCAAGCGATTTGAACCAGTCAATCGCACCGAGTGTCATTGCAACCGCACAGATGAAAAGACCAATTGAAGACAGCGCATGTGCTTTCTTAGTGTTCTTGATATCGCCAGTCTTATCGGTATCGAACGACCACTTACGCAGCAGGCTCGTGATTAGAATGAACACACCAAAAATAGCGAATGCACGGACGACAAAGAAATTGATATTCAGGTAAGGCTGCTTCCAAGTGTAAATCGCATCTTCACCGACAGTGCCATGACCAGGAAGTTCATTGAGTCCACTCATCCATTTCCAAAGCAGACCTGGATTCTCATGAAAGAGCGGGATAGCCAACAACGGTAAAAAAAGCAGTAACAACCATGGGAATGCTGCCATGCCGTGCTCACATTGTCGGCGGATAATGACTGGCCAGCGTGCGTAGAATACATACCAGATCAAAGTCAGGAATGTCATGCCGATGGCGATGGACATCCAGAAACCGATACCAAGGAGCCAACCCATAAATGGGCGTGCGTCACTTTCGTTCCAGCCTTGTAGTAGGCCAAACGCAGCGATTGCGATGCCGATGAGGCCAACAATGAGAGCGATGCTCCCTACTTTGTTTGCTTGAGCGTGATGTGCGTCCGAACTCATAGTATTAAAATCCTAACTCTTTGCGTTGTGCTTCGGAGAGATCCTTAGCGTTAGCGTATTGTGAGCGTTGCAATGCCCGAACATAGAGGACGATCGCCCAACGTTCTTCGGGAGAAATACTACCATCCAAAGGAAGCATCAGCCCCTTACCGTTGGTGATAACATCGTAAATGTAGCCATCTTCAACACTGCGAAGACGATCGTCATGGTAACTCGCCGCGAGCACGCCATATGGCTTAGTTACACCATTACCATCGCCAGCTGCACCGTGACAAACAGTACAAAAGATGTCATACTTCGCCTTGCCTTCAGCCATGAGCGCGTGGCTCACTTCAAGTGGTACAGTCTTAACGAACGTGCCATCAGCCGCCTTACCTTGATTGAAGGCCGTGTCGCCGAGTGTCTTATCTTCGAACCCAGCAGAGAAAACCTCTGCTTGGTTGAAGTAATCACCTCGAGCAACCGTCTTAGCTGGTACTGGGCGATCATTGCGACCATCACTAAAATACTCGTTTTCGGCCTGCGGCTTATAGCGCGCTTGACGATCCATGTCTGGGAAGACTTCGAGTGGTGGTTTTGTGCTGTGCGAGCCGCGGAAGCCGAGAATCGACACCGTTGCTACGATCGCAAAAACATAGAGTGCTAAAAAGATACGCATGATACTGTTCTACGCTGAGACCTCCTCGATGTCGGTTCCACCAATTTCCTCTAGGAATTGACGTGTGGCGACGGGATCAAACTTCGAATCCCGCGCTTCAATAGCGATGATGAGACGATCACCAGAGACCTCTAGGAACTTTTCGTTATTGAAAAGCGGGTTATAATGCTGAGGTAGCAAATTTGTGATAAACATACCACCGAGTGTACCGAAAGCGGACAACAGGATGGTCAACTCATACATAATCGGGAATGGGAAAACCAAACTGAAGAAAGGCTGACCACCGATAATGAGCGGGTAATTGTAGGCATTCATAAACCAGACGATAATGATGCCAAGCGAGAAACCTGTGATACCACCACAAAAGGTAAACACTGGCACCTTCGAGCGCCCCTGACCTTGCGCAGCAGGCATGCCGTGAACAGGGAACGATGAATACGTATCCCATTTTTTGTAACCAGCATCCCGCACTTTTTCTGCGGCATGGAAGAACGCAGGTGTGTTAGGGAAAGTTGCTAGAATTCCGTGTGTTTCAGATTCAGACATTAGTGTTGCCCTCCTTTTTCTTCGTCGTGATGGCCGTGCGGATCTGCCTCAGGCATCACAAATTTTACTTCAGCGATCGGCATGATTGGTAGGAAGCGAAGGAATAAAAGAAACAATACGCTGAACAAACCAAAGGTGCCGAAGAAGGTCAGAATATCGACCATTGTCGGTGAGTAGTACCCCCAACTACTTGGCATAAAGTCATTGGCCAATGAAGTGACAGTAATCACGAAACGCTCGAACCACATACCTACGTTGATAAGGATCGACATGATCCAAACCAGCGCGGTGTTGTTACGCACCTTCTGCGACCAGAAGAGCTGAGGAGTGAAAACGTTGCAGCTAAACATCATCAAGTAAGCCCACCAGTATTGGCCGAAGGCACGGTTGATGAAAGCGAAGCTCTCGTATGGATTCGCACCATACCAAGCGATAAAGAACTCCATAATGTAAGCGTAACCAACGATCGAGCCAGTGCCCAAGCAGATCTTACACATGTTGTCGATGTGACGCTGGGTGATGAGATCATGCAAACCGTAAAGCGCTCGTAATGGTAGCATCAAGGTAAGTACCATACCAAAACCGGAGAAAATCGCACCCGCCACGAAGTATGGTGGGAAGATCGTAGTGTGCCAACCCGGCAACACCGCCAAAGCGAAGTCAAAGGAAACGATGGTATGGACCGAAAGAACTAGTGGAGTGGAGATACCAGCAAGCACTAGGTAAGCCATTTCATAGTTGCGCCAGTGATTACCAGCATTGCGCCAACCCATAGCAGCCACCCCATATAAATATTTACGAAAGACATCCATAGCCTTCGTCATGAAGCCACAACCTTCGTAAGCGCCTTTTGTAAGACGTTGAATCGCACGATCGCGAAGCACGCCGAGATCAGGAATCATGCCCATGTACCAGAACAGCACTGAGACTGTTCCATAAGTGGAAACCGCGAATACGTCCCACTCCAATGGAGAACGGAACTGCGGCCAGATGCCATTGGAATTTGGGATGGGAAACAACCACCAACCGAACCAAACACGACCAACATGGAACAGCGGGAAAATACCCGCGCAAACCACCGCGAAAATCGTCATGGCCTCAGCCGCTCGATTGATCGAAGTTCGCCACCCCTGCTTCAACAAACACAGAACGGCGGAAATTAGCGTTCCGGCGTGGCCAATACCAATCCAGAAGACGAAGTTAACAATCGCCCAGCCCCAGTTGATCGGATTTGCCAATCCCCACACACCAACACCAGAGCTGACAAGCCAAAGTAGACCCATTCCAGTGAAGGATGCAGTCACCAACGCAATCGCCATACAGACCCACCACCACATAGGGGTTTTCGTCTCGACGATGCGGCAGATCTTATCAGTGACCCAGTTGAAATCACGATCATTCGTGACAAGGGGCTGTTCGTGGAGCTCAGCTGGTTGCACTTTAGCCAACAAAGCGGCCTGTGTCGCGTCCAATGAACTCTCTTGAGTAGTCGTAGCCATTTTAATAGGTTCGCAAGTTAGAAATTAGTGAGCGGGATGCGCTTCTTCAGTGTGGGAGGAGTGATCGTGACCGTGATCATCATGCGCAGGTGCTGCATGAGAATCGTGGCTTGCACCGTGCTCGTCGCTGCCATGAGCATCGTGCCCTGCGTAGTGGTCACCACCGTGGTCGTCACCATGACTACCATGTCCATAACGCTCGTCATATTGAGCGTAGGCGTATGGTTTTTCGTAAGCATCCGGCATTTCAGGATTTGGATTACGCAGACGAGCCAAATAAGTGGTGCGAGGTCGTGCATTCAGATATCCAAGCACCGAGTAATTACGGTCACTTGCCTTCATCTGCGAGACTTCAGAGTCCGCATCCGAGATGTCACCAAAGGTGATGGCATCAGTTGGGCAAGCCTGTTGGCAAGCCACCTTGATGTTACCATCAGCGATACGAATATCATCCGAAGCTCCAGCGAGACGCTTTTGCTCGATCTTAGCAGCTTCGATACGCTGTGTGCAAAATGTGCACTTCTCCATGACACCGCGCATACGCACAGTAACATTTGGATTAGCCTGCATCTTCTCAAGCTCTGGCTCATCGACAGGACCAAGAGGGCCCTTGTAAACTTCACCGATTTGACGCTTATTCCAATCGAAGAAATTAAAGCGACGCACCTTGTACGGGCAATTGTTCGCGCAATAGCGAGTGCCGATGCAACGGTTGTAAGCCATCGTGTTGAGACCGGAAGAATCGTGTACGGTCGCATTCACTGGGCATACCTGCTCACACGGTGCATTTTCACAGTGCTGACACATCATGCCCATAAAAGACACTTGTACGTCGTCTGGTACTTCTGTCTGGTCGTATTTCTCTGCTGAAAAATAACGGTCGATACGCATCCAGTGCATCTCACGTCCGCGAAGAACCTGATCTTTACCGACGATTGGTACATTATTTTCACTTTGGCAGGCAACGACACAGGCCGTACAACCGATGCAACTATTTAAATCAATCGCCATCCCCCACTGCTGCGGGATCGGAAATTTATCCTCGTTGTCCTTCCAAACTTTTACATTCGGCAGGGGCTTGGAGAATGCAGGGTGCTCGTAAGCGGAGTTACCACGGTACTGATTGATCGACTTTTCTTGAAGCGATTTGCCGTCATCTTTCGCGTAATTCGATGGGGCGTGTGACTCGACTCCGACCTTGTTAGCGAAATCAGGTGTTTCAGCGTACCCCGCAGCTGTGTTCTCACGAACCAGTGCGCGGCCTTCCATTGACCAGTGCTCTTGGGTATTCGCGAGGTGATAAGTCTTTTCTGTCAGCTTGATCGAGCCGCCGAGTGCGCAACCAAGGCTACCAGTGGTGCGGACGGTATAGGCATCAAATCCAACACCTTGCCCAACTCGACCGACAACCTTGCGGCCCATACCCAGAGGCAGCACCACAGTGTAGTTTGCAAGACCTGGTACAACGTGGATCGGTGCTTCAATCGTGACGCCGTTGACAGTCAATTCGACAACAACCGCTTCTTCCTTGCCACGGCGAAAGTTCGCCTTGTTGGTTTGAAGTGTGCCCTTCGCGGCCTTAAAGAACTCACTGTCTTTATTCATTGGCTTCTTGGACGGGAAGATCTGAATGCCTTGAGCACTTTCGAGTTCTTTCGCCAGTGTTGGGCTGATCTGAATGGCATTATCCCAAGTCAGCTTAGTAATCGGATCAGGACACTCCATCATCCAACCGTTGTTGGCGAAGCGACCATCGTAAGTGTGTGAGCTCGGGGCGAATCGAACTTCGAGCTTATCAGCACCGAGTTCATAAGCAGTCAAGCCGTCCACATTAACGGCAGCGAAATCAATCACAGGAGACACTGCATTGTAAGCAGAACCTTCAAGCATACCGTCACTGAGAAATTTACTATAATCGCTACCACCCAGGGCCGCGAAGGTCGCTTGCGCGATCGAGTAACCATCCGTAACCGATACACCTGCAAAGCGGGCCAACACTTCCAAATCATTAAAAGTGTCAAACAGCGGCTCAATCATTGGCTGCACCGGGACCAGTGTGCCATTGAATGTGCGACCATCGCCCCAAGACTCCAAGTAATGGGAACGTGCAATGAAGAGGTTTGCAGCCTCAGAAGTTTCGTTGATCGAACCACCGATGTAGATAATCTCAGTTGCTTGCGCTTGAGCATCAGGCCAGTTCAAATCGATCGGTGCGTCATAAACTGGGTTACCACCAAGGATAACGAGTGTCTCGACATCGCCTTGGTTCAGGCGAGCTGCGGCAACTGCGATGCCCTGCTCTGCAGCGGGCACTTCGACGTAGTTGATCGGAGCAGAAAGTGCTTCGTTAATCGCAATGACAATCGCGTGAACCGCCTTAGGAAGGTGCTCACCAGCAACGATGATAGAGTGGCCAGCATGGTCAACTAAGTCCGACGCGCAAGCATCGACCCATTGAGCGTCGACCTTAAGCGAAGCACCGACCTTAGCCAGTTCATCAGCCAACGGACCACCGACATGCTTCTTATTAAGAATTGCTGCACCGACTTGAGCGATAAATGCGCCCATCTGGCTAGAACTGAGACGGAGGCGGTGATCAGCCATAGAGCCAGTCGACGTCAACGTGCTCTCGACCGAGTAGAGCCGGCTCATCTTGCTCGCATCCTTCGAATCCTTGACCTTGCGAGTTTTGGTGAAGTCGCGTGCTTGGCTCAAAGAACCATCGGCATTGATGAGGAACTCGGCGTCGAGAGCGAGGACTCGATGCGCCTTAGTAAATTCAGGAAGTGCGCGCAGTGACTTGCCAAATACTGCTAGCGCAGCTTGTTCGGAAGTACTTTGATCAATCGCAGTGTTTTCAGTCCAAGTTGCCTGAGGAAAAGCCTGCTTGATTTGCTTAACCAATCCAGCACGACTAGGCGATGTGCTTGGCTCAGCGAGAAAGACGAGACCCTTGCCCTGATTTGCGCCGTGTGCTTTGCGAATTGCTTCGAGGCGGTCGCGAATAGCGGCTTGAGAAAGAACGGTTGAGCCCTGTTTGCTCTTGGTCGCACGGTCTGGATCATACAGACCTAAGATGCTCGCCTGAGTATAAACAGTCGTGGCACCGCCGTAAGGTGTAAAGCTAGGATTACCCTCGATCTTGGTTGGACGACCTGTATGCGTCTCAACGATCACTGGTATGTTATCACGCGCACTCGGCATCGAGGAGGTGTAATAGACCGGCACACCTGGAATCACATTCTCAGGCTGCTTGGAGTAAGGTAGAATATTTTGTTCTGGACGACGGCAACCTGCCATACCTAAGCCAGCAAGACCAAAGGATGCAGCCATCACTTTCATGAAGTGACGACGGTTGACACCTTCCATATCGGAAGCGCCGGCGGGGAATTCGCGCTCGACCCAATCTGTAAATGCGGGAGTTTCCGCTAGATCGTCGAGGCTTTTCCAGTAACGTGGGCCTGAGAATTCAGTGTTCTTCATTATCTAAAAGGGTGCGATTAACGGTGGCAGCCTGAGCAGCTTTGCGGAGGATTGACCTTCCAGTCGTGAACGAAGCCAACAGCTTCTTTTTGAAATGCCTCGGTATCGGGACGTTCCCAATCAAGATTGTAAACTTCCTCGATTGGCCGAATGCTGTCTTCAGGGTTACGGTGACAGTCTAAGCAGAAACTCATGCTGAATGACTTCGCATGCTGGACCACTTCCATTTCGTCCACACGGCCATGACACTCAACGCAGCTGATTCCGCGATTTACGTGCACCGAGTGATTAAAGTAAACGTAGTCAGGTGTCTTATGGACGCGGACCCAAGGGATCGGCTCACCAGACTCATAGCTCTCACGCACTGGCGCCAATATCGGATCATCTTTACGCACCATGCTATGGCAAGTCATGCACACATTAGTGGCCGGCACGTTGGAGTGCTCGGAACGGTCTACAAATGTATGACAGTATCGGCAATCTAACTCAAGCTGCCCGGCGTGCAACGCGTGACTAAAAGGCACAGGTTGCGTCGGCGCGTAGCCTACTCGAGTATACTTGGGAGTTGCATAGTAAGTAATCCCAAGAGTGACGGCTGTCACTGTTAGGACTAGTGCTACGATTACTTTAATAGGGATCGTGTTGACCCACCGAGGAAATACGTTCGCCATCGATTATATGGTAAAAAGTTTAACCGTCTAAATTAGACGATTTTACGCTCAACTGCTCCCTTAGCAGATCGAATCCGAGACATCGCACGCGGCGGCGCAGAAGAGGCAAGATTATAGGATTCAGGCTTTGATGCAGAGCTGGCTGATCGAGTCAGCGCAAACGTCCCAGCAAATGCAAGACCTGCTCGTTTCAAAAATCCTTTGCGTGTAGTAGTTTTTTCGCTGTTCATCAGAGTTAAAGCGGTCTGTTAAAAGTGCGCCGAATTGGCATGGCAACCGTTTTTTATCAGCAAATTCAATTCGCATAAAAATAAACGGCTAAACAGTTAAGTATTAAGAGTGATAAATATTAAGTAGACTAGATCTAAGCAAATCGTGCGCAGACTAGCGTTACAAAACCCAAATCACTAGGGGGAATTATTTTTTGTAGCAATGACATGTTACCGAACCAATGCATCAATTAGCAAAACAGATACTAGTGATTAATTTTTATTATACTGCTAATGCGAAAACTATTCACAGGCTCAACCATTCTCTAAAACAATAAATGCTAAATTCAGGCTTCTCACTTTCAGAATCTCACACATAACTATTTACATGAGTGGCATAAAAAAAGCGAACACAAGACAAGGCACCCCGGGAAAATACGTCGCCCTCGGCCTTTTTATATTTACCGCGATCGTCGGCAGCCTCTTTATTTACCTAGGCCCCAAGGCGACCGAGAAGACTCCAGGAATCCTCCATGTTGGCATCCGCTTCGCCAACGAGCATATGGTCGAATTTACCCAGTACAGCAAAACTGGACCTGGCGCGCAGATTGAATTTATTGCCGCCGACGGCAGCATCCACCATTCTGTCGAGCGTCTAGCAATGGGCCGCAACTTAGTGCCGATTAATAATCTATCCGATGGCCTCTATACCGTTCGACTCAGCTCCGCAGACTATATTAGCGTCGACATGCCAATGATTGCAGAAGGCCGAATGCTCAATCCGCCAGAAAACGCACAATTCTCGCAGGACACCCACGCCGACTACAACATGATCGGTGTGCGCTTTAAGCCGAAGGTCGGCCGCAGAAAATAGGTATCGCTCTGGTCCAACAGGCGCACTGTCAGTCAACTGCCCCTCAGACCGCCGAAAATCATTTAGCACTCGTCACAAAACCCGCCATGACTTGCGTCGACGGTTATATGCATGGGCAAATGCTTCATTACCTAATGACGCGAGAACCCTATGCTGCTTGGCAATAGCTGACTAATAGTTGCGCGGCAGACTATTGCATAAACGGTGTACACCACTAAGCGCCTAACTGTGCTCTAAAAGTAGGCGACGATTGCCACGATCCAGACCGCCATGAGCTGAAAGTGACTTTGAATCTGCTGCTCCCTCTCCCACCGGCGCGGGGCTGCCTCTCTTTTGACAGCAGTGCTGTTCAAGCCGTTCAAAGGCAAAGCACTTAGAAAACGAATAGCAGGTATTCGAACAAGCGCAGCCGCGCTTTTATTTGGTTCATCGTCGATTAGCGGGAAAGGCATAGATGAACGGTGGCTTTGCTTCTGGCTCTTGGGAGGGACGACCTCCGTGTCGTCCGGTACCCATGCGGGAGAGGCTGACACGACTAACAGCGCATAGAGAATCTTGGATTTTCATATTATTTCTAAACTGCTGGCGATCGACACGGAGGTCGACCCTCCCCAACAGAATAGGCGCAACATAAGGCTCAGAGTGGTATTTTCCCGGTAAATGACGATGAACCTTTTATTTCTCCGGCATGTCACCTTCTTCCAAGCTGCCAAAGTATAGCTTATTCGAATCAATTTTTCGCTAAATCATCGATTTCGAGCTATAATTAACTAGTTCAAATGAATTTTCGAATCCGCTCAAAGTTTATCGGAATCCTGGTCATCGCTTCGCTCTTACCCTTAGGCATCGCGCTGATTGCCTTTCGTTGGTTTGGCGAGCACTACAGTCGTCAATCCGAGGGTATTCGTTTTAAAGACGCTGCGACGCATTTTTCCGAGTCGATGACGCATTCTTTAACCAGCGAGATTAAGCTCTTCAATCAATGGTGCGTGCTTAGTTCAATTGCGTCGGCCGTTGATCTTGATCAGGCAGAACTGCCTGCCCTGAAAGAGGCTGAACACAACGCGATTCAAGCTACCGAAGCACTTTGGCCCACGCTCAGTAACGATAGCCCACGCTTACAGGCGCTGCTACAAAATGAGCTAGCACTTCAGATGCAGGCATTCATGAGAAAGAACCCATATTTTGCTGAGATCTTCATCACTGACAAAATGGGGCGCTTGATCGCTGCAACACAAAAAACCAGTGACTATTGGCAAGCTGACGAAGCATGGTGGCAAGCCGCGATACTTTTGGATGAACACATGCTCAATCTCGAAGGTCTAAATTATGATGAAAGTGCACAGGTTTACTCGATCGACATCACCCTGCCCTTGTACCAAACAACCGCAACAGGCCGTGAGATCGTCGGTGTCATTAAGGCAGTGCTGGATGCCTCACCAATTTTTTATGATTCTCCACTCTCAGACGTTCAGGATCTCCCCACTCAGGAAGTGGTCCTCAATAGCGGGCAAGTGCTCGTCAATATTCAAAATAATCAAATCGCACCACTGACCAAGCAGATAAACCCTAAGGCAGCTGCTCGACTAAGTGGCAAAAAGGCTGGCTGGGCACTTGAATACGTCGACCACGACGAACCATCGGTCATTGGCTTCGCACCGATCCACTTGCATCTACACGGCAGCGATCTACAAGTTTACGGCCTGCGACCAATGTGGGCGGTAATATATCGAGATGATGCTTTAGTTATGGCCCCGGTGAATCGTCGAGTCCGCCAGATCACTCAGATCGGCATACTACTAGTTGGTATTTTTGCTTGGACGGGTTACGCCGTCGCCTCTCGTAAGATTATTCAACCAATCACTAAGCTGCGCTTAGCCTCTGAGGCCGTTTCACGAACGGTGCGCTTAGAAGAGGAACCCAAACGTCGTTCCAAAAAGCAGGCAGCCTTGGAATCTTCCATGCTACTCAAAGAAGTTCGCTCAATTCAAACTAAGGATGAGATCGAGCAGCTTGCTCAGCAATTTGCTTTCATGGGCCAACGTATCTTAGGCTACCAGGAAAAACTGGAATATGAGATCGCACTGAAAACCGATGAAATTGAAAGTGATCTCGAATTTGCACGCGAGTTTCAAGTTAAACTGATGCCACAAAATTACCCACATGTCCAGTCGCCGGTCAAAAATGACATGATGGGATTGGACTTTAATCACATTTATAAGCCTGCCAGCTCTGTCAGCGGAGACTTCTTTGACGTTCTAAAACTCAGTAATTCGACCGTCGGTATTTTCATTGCCGATGTGATGGGGCACGGTGTGCGTTCCGCCCTAGTCACTGCTATTCTAACTACATTAATACACAATCTTAAAAGTCATGCCGATCAACCAGCAGATTTTTTACAGCTGCTGAATTCGCATTTTTATAAAATAATATACGATTCTGGAGAGCTCATTTTCGCTTCCGCCTTTTATCTCGTGCTAGATTTAGAAAACAAAACCGCTCGCTATGCATCAGCTGGCCACCCGTCTCCACTACTGGTGGATCGTCGCGATGGCAGGGTCGTACCGTTGACTCCGCATCTCTCTAACAATCCTGCACTCGGCCTGTTTCCCGAAAGTGATTACCAAACCTTCAGCCGCGCGACCAATCCACACGACTTGTTTCTCATGTTTACTGATGGCGTTTTCGAATGTTCCAATAGCGATGATGTCGAGTTCGGCCAAGCACGCCTTAAACAGCTGGTGGAAGCCAATCAATCCACCGACTTACACACCTTAATGGCTCTGATCGCCAGCACCATCAAACAGTATTCCGAACCACATGGACTCGACGATGATGTCTGCCTAGTCGGTGTTGAATTCCTTGAACGCAACGGATAAAGCCATCGGCATTTCCTGTTTACTAGGCACAGTACCATCAAGTTTACCACGACCTGTCGGCTGAGCAGAAACACGAACTAACGCGTATCGACCGATTAAGTCTTCAGCCCTAACCTAGCTCTACGTTTAGAATTAAACCTGCAACAACATGCTGACAGCAGCTGACGCCAATTTGCCAAACATCACAACTGATCTGCCCGTGTCTAAGATTATGAATTTACCATTCGACCTTCGCCGTTCAATGTTCAGCGTACAGCCTTCATGATCACTTCTATCCTCACTCATCCGGGCGGTGCACATAAAGACGAATTCTTAGCCTGTGCTGTGCTACTCACTCTAGCACCGGTCGCGATCCAACGTCGCGAACCGACTGATGCCGACCTCGCAGACACATCCATCGCCGTGCTCGACGTCGGCGGCGAGCATGCTCCCGAGCGCAACAACTTCGACCACCATCAATTCCCGCGTGATATGGTCCCGACTTGCGCACTTTCACTGGTACTTCAGCACATCGGCCTTTACCAAGATGCGCGCGAGTTCTGCAGTTGGCTTGAAGTCGCCGAATGGTTCGATTGCCGCGGACCTAACGACACCGCCGAATGGCTTGGCATGGACCGTGAAACTATTGGCAAACTGAACTCCCCGCTCGACATTACAATCCTCCGCCGCTTCGCCAGCCAAACGGAGCATAAGCCAGGTCAGCCGATCTGGGAGATCATGCGTATGATCGGTCAAGACTTGGTTGATTTTGTAACAGGCCTCCGCGCGCGGCTCAACTTTGTCGCTCAGCATGCCGAAGTTTGGACGCTGGGCGCTGCTGACGACACATTCAAAGTTCTATTCATGCCCCGTACAGAACCGATACCAGATGAGGCTTCGGCAGGACTGGGCGGTCACGTCATCGCCCTCGGCCTCGAACAACAAGTGCTCGCACTGATCTACCCAGACAGTCGCGGCGAAGGCTACGGCATGCGCCGTTTCAACGACGATCAACGGATGGACTTCAGCCCACTCGAAACGGAAAAAGACGTGCATTTCGCACACGCCCGCGGATTTATTGCCAAGACCTCGAGTACCGATGTCGAGCGCTTAAAAGTCCTAGTCAAGACTGCCTATATCGGCTAAACTAGGCGATGTATTAGAATCCGACGATAGCATGTTCTATCACATAAAAGTACTACAGCGACCAAACCCTGCAGTTGGGTCTCTTTAGTCTGAGAGTTAACAAAGCATTCAGTTGCAGCTTCAATTGCAGAGATATGATGCCAGCTTTTAATATATAACTCGGTCTGATCATATGGGGAGTCCCTACAGTCAGCAGGTCGAGCTACCAAAGGAAGTTGCGAGAATCATACATCCAAAAACATAACTGAGTCTATTGCCGAGAATAATACGGTCACCACCATCTTGGTCCCACCGCCAGAATACCATTGACGTGCATTAGAATTCCTCCCCAGTTCGGGTAACACAAAAAATGTATCGCCCACAACCATGTTCCCAGGCTAAAACTAATATATGAAAAGTATGACTGGATATGGCCGTGGCTCTGCGGATGCCGTTAAACATAATGTGCGAATCGAAGTCGAGATAACTTCGGTAAACCGTAAAACTCTAGATGCTCAGGTCTCCTGTCCTCGTGAATGGAATGGGCTCGACCAACAATGCAACGATTGGCTCAAAGACGCTTTTCAGCGCGGTCGCGTAAACATTCAAATTAAGGCAGAGACGACCGAGGGCGCACAGTCTGGTTTGGCATGGAGTGCCCAAAGCATGAGCGAAAGCTTGGATCGACTGCGCAGCTTCGCTGAAAGCCAGAATATCCCCTTTGTTGTCGATAGTCACGTATTACTCGATCTAGCAAAAACGCTTAAAGACAGCTCTGCACTCCCAGACTGGCGCGAAATTGAATCCTCAATCAAAGCAGCGTTTGATAATGCGCTCGCAGATATCGATATCATGCGAGTCAACGAGGGAAACACACTCGCACAAGACTTACGAAAGCGTATCCAAGAGCTCGATACCATTCGTCAGCTAATTGCAAAACATGCAGAGAACACAGTCGCGACCTATCGCGATGCTCTGATGAATCGACTCAAGCAACTAAAGCTCGAACTAGACATAAATGATGAACGTGTGCTCAAGGAACTAGCGATTTTCGCCGACCGCTCGGACATTAGCGAAGAACTCACACGCCTAAGTAGCCACTTCGAGCAATTCAACGAATTTATTGATACTAACGAAGCGACCGGTCGAAAAATGGATTTCCTCTGTCAGGAAATACACCGAGAATTCAATACCACAGGCAGCAAGTCATCTCCGATCGAGATTACCCGCGCCGTGATCGAAGGTAAAAATGGCCTCGAACGCATTCGTGAACAGGTTCAAAATGTCGAATGATCCAGACTAGCCCACAATTTGCGGATCTCACCACTGCGATAAGCTCCAGACATGCATCGATTGAGAGCATAAGGCTCCAGCTTGCCTAAATCCAGTCTTCGCCGTGTGACTTTAAAGCTTGCGCCAAGACTTTGGCGAAAAATGGTCCACGATAAATCCAACCTGTATAGATCTGTACCATCGATGCTCCTGCATCCATTTTCTCGCCGGCAGATTCGACCGAATCAATCCCACCCACGCCGATAATCGGCAACTTGCCTTCTGTAGAGCGGTGAATGAAGTCAATCACGTCGTTCGAACGCTTGTGAATATCCGTGCCGCCACTCATGCCGCCAGTTTCCGTCGATGTAAAGCCAAGGGGGCGGGCAATCGTAGTATTGGTGGCGATAATGCCATTGTAGTCCAAATCAAGCAGCACTTCTACAATTTGATCAATTTCGGCATACGTCAGATCCGGTGCAATCTTGAGTAGTAATGGATGCGGCTGGTGCCCGAGTTTTTTGGCGTAACTACGATTCTCATCGCGCAGTGTGGTTAACAAATCACGCAGAAAGCTCTTAGTCTGCAACTCGCGCAAGCCTGGTGTGTTCGGGCTACTGATGTTAATTGTAAAATAATCGGCTTGATCCGCTAAAGTACGGAACGACGCGACATAGTCGTCTACGGCATGATCCAGCGGCGTGGCCTTGGCCTTACCGATATTCACCCCGACTGGCATCTTGCGCTTGCCCTTCGGGTAGTGCTTTGAGAGGCATTGTAGCATCGCCTCCGCACCTTTATTATTAAAACCCATGCGATTAATGAGCGCCCTTTGCTCGGGATAGCGAAATAAGCGCGGCCGCGGATTGCCCGGCTGCCCCTGTGGCGTGACCGTGCCGACCTCGGCATGACCGAAGCCCAGCGCCTCGATAGCACGCGCAAATTCTCCGTCTTTATCCATGCCGGCAGCGAGACCGACACGATTGGGAAACTCTAGGCCGAACAGTTTGACTGGTTTATCCTCTCGGACTTGATTGCAAGCGCGCAGCAGAGCACATAGCCCCGGCACCTTACTCAGCGCCATGAGTGCTGTGCGGCCGCGATCGTGTGCCTGTTCCGGCTCCATTTTAAAGAGCATTGGACGGATAATTGTTTCGTAGATACATCCCATAGCGGTAAATCTGATAGCCTAATTTGAGAAATGAGCAAGTAAACAAGGCAGCGTCACTAAACAATGAAAATCACTCGTTTGAAAATTTTATAACAAAGCACTTTACAATTGGGTATCGGAAGTTTTTACCCCTTGTATTATATATGATAGAAATTCTATCCTCAGCACAAAAGCTAGTAACAAATATACTTAAGAATCACACCTTTTAAGCATGCCCAATACATCTAATAAACTAACCTGGTGCAAAGCACGCATTGGAGAAGATATGAACTGGTGGATCAAAGAAATTAGTGATCCAATCCATTGGGAGATTGACGGTCTCGGTATTATTGATCCACGCCAGTTCCAACACTTTCTCGATTTGCTGGAACCGCTTAACGAATACGGCCTACAAACCGATCTCGTCACCGAAGCCTTCTATTCTTTCGGCATCGACGAAATTCAGGACGACAAGTCAGTCCTTCTCAAGCGCGTGCAGGATAATATCCTCGACAGCGAGGACCCACTCTTCGCCCTACCCGATGTGCTGGATGAGGATAAAGGCCCCTACGCCGACTTACTCGACCACATTACCAAACTGCGTATTAAGATGCTCAACGACCTGATTGACTTCGCACAGAAACTGACGGTCGAAGAACTCGAAGAAGAAATACGCGAGTCTCAAAATGACGATTTTCTCGAGGGTCGAGCGACGCACTACTTTACCGAACTCATTACGATCCTTGAATATGTACCGGAGGGGTTCGAACTCGATGACGACGAAGAGAGCACTCCGAAGTCCGAAGACGAAGTGCTCGAAAAAGACCTCGCAGAAGTAGATGCAGGTACCGAAACCGAAGAAACGCTCGTCGCCGACGAAACGATGAAATGGGACGAAGAAGAGGAAGATGAGGAACAACAATACGAAGAGCACACAACTCCACCGGATACCGTAGCTGAAGAGCCTGAAAAATAGGTCAGCGCTGACACTTTCAAAAGCCTCGGATATCTCCGAGGCTTTTTTGTACTTTTAACCGACAGCCTAGAGAAATGCACAGCTTGAAACACCGTCTGGGGGGAATTCGGCAACTCGTAATCTGAATTAAGCCCACAGCTTTTGAGCGCGAGTAAGGTTTTGCGTTCGCGTAATATTAGCTTTGAACTACTATTACTACGAGCTCACGCCAGCGCCCCTAGAGCAAATACTGTTGGCACAAAGAACATTCTGCACAGCTCACAGTGGCCTTAAGAAGCGAGCACGGTAAGGAAAAATCCAGCGACTAGAGCGGTTCCGATCACACCTGCAACATTTGGCCCCATGGCATGCATGAGCAGGAAGTTACCAGGGTCTGCCTTCTGGCCTTCGACTTGACTGACGCGTGCAGCCATCGGCACCGCACTCACTCCAGCTGAACCGATGAGTGGATTGATTTTATTTTTAGAAAAGACATTCATCGTCTTCGCCATCAACACACCACACGAAGTGGCAATGCCAAAGGCAACGATACCCAGCACGAGTATGCCGAGCGTCTCTGCACGCAGGAAGCGGTCACCTGTCATAGTAATACCAACACTGGTGCCCAGGAAAATGGTGATTACATTGATCAGCTCGTTTTGAGCCGCTTTGCTTAGGCGCTCGGTCACATTACACTCACGTAAGAAGTTACCAAACATGAGCATACCGATCAACGGCGAGGCTGGTGGCACAAGCAAAATACAAGCCACAGTGACAATCACCGCGAACACGAGCTTCTCAAGACGACTGACTTTACGAAGACTCTTCATGCGAATCTTACGTTCTTTCTCAGTAGTTAATGCACGCATGATCGGCGGCTGAATCACAGGTACCAGCGCCATGTAACTATACGCAGCGACCGCAATCGGCGCAAGCAGGTGAGGTGCCAAGGAGTTGGCTAAGAAAATTGAGGTCGGACCATCGGCTCCGCCAATAATACCGATCGCGCCAGACTCCTGACCGGAGAAGCCCAGAAGCTGCGCTCCAATAAATGTGGCAAACACACCGAACTGAGCCGCACCACCAAGCAATAGCACGCGAGGGTTTGCAATCAGTGGACCGAAGTCAGTTAACGCACCTACACCGAGAAAAATCAACGGCGGGAAGATTTCTAGCAAAATACCTAGCTGAATATAGTGAAACAAGCCACCCGTATGTGAGCTGTGTAATTCCGCAAGTTGGGCACCTTCGATCAAGCGGTCGCCCGCTCGAGTCTCAGCAGTGACCACACGACCGCTCGCATCTGCCCAGACCAATACATCCGAAGCCATCAGCGCAAGTTCACCAACCATGATGACTTCGTCTTCAGCATCTTCCATAGAAGTATCACGCATCACATAGAGCAAGGAATTGGACCCATAGTGCTCGACATGCTCGCCAGCAATTAAAGCTGTAATGGCCTCTGCGCCAAGCTCGCCAACCGTCTTAGGTTGGACCTTCTCGACAGCATTCAGTTTGACGGACTGGCCTTCGCTCGCGCTGACCAACAGGACCTCCCCAGATACTGGAGCACGGATCACGCTTGCCGGTTTGTTAATGATGCCCTGAGTCGGCAAGTTCGCAAGCATCGCGCCAAATGCAATCGGCACGAGCAGCAAGGGTTCGAATTTTTTATAAACAGCAAGGTAAAGCAGCACGGCGACCACCGCCCACATCACTAGCATACGCCAGTCGAGAAAGGCAAAGCCTGTACTGCCGTAAAGACGATAAAATAGATCGATCATATGTTTAAGTTTTGGAGTAAACGTTAAATACTTATGCTAGAGTGACCATTGCTTGGCCTTCTTCAACTGCCTCACTTGCGCTAACGTGAATCGCCGAGACAGTGCCAGCACTTGGTGCGGAGACGATTGTATTCATCTTCATCGCTTCGAGCGTGATAACAGTTTGTCCTGCTTCGACAACATCGCCAATTGCCACATCGATCGAGACAACCATAGCTGCCAATGGGCTCGTTACACTAGCGCCTCCAGTAGCCGCTGGAACCACCGGAGCCGCTCTCACAGCGACCGGAGCACACGCCGGTGGCGCGGGCGTGGTCGAGCCCTGATCTAATAGCTCCACTTCTACATCATAGGATTTTCCTTCTACACTTATACGTAAACGTTTCATGTTCATTATACCTTTGTTAAATTGTTGTTTGTTTTAAAATAAAATTCCGTGCACACGACGCCAAGAGATAATCAGGATCAGCCTTTTTGAGTCGTTCGGGAGCCACCTGGACGAATCGAAACGATACGATGCGCTCGATCACCGATCACGCTGTGCACCGCAGCAGTGATCACCGCGATCAATGCTGGGTCTTGTTCATGGTCTAGTGCTTCAGGCAAAGTAGAAGTCGGCGCCAATGCTGCTACTGTCGCTGCCTTCGTCACCGCTTTGGCATCGAAACGAATGAAAATCGCGCCGATCGCCGAAGTCACCATCGCAAGCAGTGCAAGCACCACCATAACGAAAATAAAACCAACTCCCACAATCTCTAAAGTTCCTGAGGTATTTACAGATACTTCTGGGCCACTAACGACCAAAATGAAGTCTAAATTGTTCATAAAGTTATACTCTAAAATGTTATTAAATGCACATTATTGTGGTATATGTCTGTGCATCTTTGAATGATATTAAATTACGTTTACTGAGAGTATTCCCAAGCGCAAGTGCAATCGCGGCAGGTAATTAATCAGGCTCAAACAGCTCTGTAAAATGTCAAAGAAACCCAGCACCTCAGGCTTTGCAGGGTTTTAGATCATCTGCAACACGGTCGCAGTCACATCAATAAACAACATCTTTGAACGATGACGACAATACTAGGACTGTGAAGTCCCTCCCACTTTATTTAGCCTGCGACCGCTGCTACCACTTCATCAATAAGCCAGATTATTTTTTGACACCAAGGTTTGGTAAAGGAGCCGCACGCAACACACCCTCAAACAATTCGAAAAAATTGGCTATTATCCAGCGGCGCTTAACCATTCATAACTGATTCTGTTCTTAGCCACGAACTTCTGCCTACTCGCTCCTTTATAAAATTCATCTTTCAATTGCTCATTTTTTAGTCACATGCCCGAATCTTATCGTCCGGCCCGCACCAAATCGCTTCACGTATTTTCCACACAAGCCCAACTGCTAGCTGTGCCAGTCGGTTGGGAACTGTTACCGCCCGGCGATGCGGCACTGAATCGGCGGCTCAAACACGACGGGCCCACTTGGACAGTGAAAGAGAAAAAGGCGCTCGCCGCGAAATTTGTCGCATGCAGGCCGAAGAATCAGATCGACTCCTTCAGAGCTACCGAGCAGGCACTCGAATCGATGTCGAGTCATGCCCGTTGCAAACAGCGATTAGCTAAGCGCACCATTGATTGAGAGACGCACGAGTCGTTTTCAGCCGAATTGCATTTGATTCCGATGCAGAACCTTGTTTTTAACAGTACTGAAATGCCTCTTTTGTGTAGTCAAACGAAACCAATGATCATCAACATTGCACTACTGCTACTTGCAGCTATCGGGCTCATATACCTCAGTGCAGTCATCTATGCTGCGAGCTTTGCCGATCGAATGATCTTTCCACATGTGCCCAGCAGCTACGCGGATAACCCAAAGACCTTTAAAATCGTAGCCTTTGACGGCAATGTCATCACCGCTACGTATTTGGAAGCGTCCGCATCGCAAAACCTGATTCTCTACAGCCATGGTAATGGTGTGGATATAGGCATGTTGCGCCATTACCTCGAAGTCTTTCAAGCCGAAGGTATCTCTGTGCTCGCCTATGACTACCCAGGGTATGGCACAAGCTCAGGCAAAGCGAGCGAAGCCGGGACCTATGCCGCAGCCGATGCCGTCTATACATATGCCACTCAAACACTCAATTTTGCACCAGAGCAAATCACGCTCTATGGCCGCTCGCTCGGCAGTGGCCCATCCTGCTGGCTGGCTGAGCGCTACCCAATCGACCGGCTGATACTGGATGGCGCCTTTAGCTCCACCTTCCGCGTGATGACGGGAATTACAATTCTGCCTTGGGACAAGTTCGACAATCTGACGCGCCTACGCACCACAATCACTTGCCCGACGCTCGTCATCCACGGTACCGATGACAAGACCGTGCCCTTCAGTCATGCCAAGCAAAATTGGGCCGCATTGCAGAGCGAAAAGCACAAGCTTTGGGTCGAAGGTGCTGGGCACCAAAATTTGATCCAGATTGCTGGACCGATTTATTGGGATACAGTTTTGCCTTTTATCAAGGAAGTGCACTCCATTAAGCAATGAGCACACGCGCACTCGTTATACTCCACCCCGGCTTTGAAGAAATCGAAGCGGTCACGCCGATCAACTTACTCTCTCGGGCAGAAGTCGAAGTCGTGCAAGCAGCCCTCGACGACTCTCGATTCGTAACAGGCCGTAGTGGCATCAGCCTGCAAGCGACGCACCGTCTAGTCGATGTTGCCGAGGACACCTTCGACGCGATCATATTACCAGGTGGCCCAGGCATCATGCAGATCCGCAAACACCCTCTAATTTGCCAACTATTCCAGCATCAGCAAGCCGCTAATCGATTGATTGGCTGTATCTGTGCCGCGCCATTACTTATACTCGATGCTAGCTTAACTGCCGGCCTACGCTACACTTGTCATCCCTCCGTTGCAGATCAACTCGCTGAAGCGATCGATGCGGCTGTTGTACAAGACGGCAACATCATTACTTCGCGCGGGGCTGGCACGGCAAATCAATTTGCATTGCAACTGGTCAGTCAATTAACCGATCAAGTTACTGCAGATACGATCGCCGCGTCTATCTGCTTAGCTAGCTAACTTTTATCCAATTACATACTTTAAACCATCAGTGGAAGAAGAAGAAATACAAGTCAGACCGCGCGACCAATTACTGCGCGACACATTCACACCAGCTGAAGGGTTGCTCTTTTGCACGATCCTCCTCACCACAGTGACCTCCACTTTGTTTGCCGATCCTCGCTCGTTTTGGGTGCTAGGCTACTTCATAATTGTCGGCTGCAGCAGCATAGGCATCGTTAAAATGCACGAGTGCACGCACCCGTTTTTTATCGACGGCCTATGGACTCGATTCTGGCTACTTTCTTCACCTGCTTGGCTCATTGCATTGCAGTTTACTGCAGGTGTACTGCAAGATCCTTTTAGCCAGTTTGAAATCGAGAACCAACTGTATTTAACCATGACGGAAGTGAACCAATGGCTCCCCATTTCCGTGACCACTAAGACGACATGGATTTTAGTACTCGGTATCGGAGCCATTTATATCGTATCGATGAATCTGTTTATTGTACCCAAGTCGCGCTCCTTCTTTGAACGCATCCTGCCTTGGCTCTGCCTCAATGCGGTACTGGCTGCAATACTGGGATACTTGCAAAAAGCACTCGACCTCAAAAGCCCGCTGTTCACTGCAGGCACTGGCCAGTCCGATTTCTTCGCCTTCTTTCCATATGACGGACACTGGGCGGCCTTTGCACTTCTCTGGAGTTCGACTTGCATTGCAATGGCACTGCTCACGACTCGCTACGAAAATACGACCGACTTCGTCAAATCCGCCGGCTCGTGGTACCTCACAGGAGCGACACTTCTGGGAGCGACTGGTTTTCTCGTACAAGCTCGCTGGCCCGCAGCGATCTTACTGATCACGTTCTCGAGTATGCTACTGGTACTCTCCATACACTTTCTAGCTGGCTCTAAAGATCCAAACCGCATAAGCATCGCCCTATGTAGCGCGCTCTTCAGTATCATCACCTTTGCGGGCGGGATCTTCCGCGCATTTCAAGTCGACGACTATGCACAGTCGGCCAGCTCACTGCGCCGCGCCGCAAACGAGATGTTTCGTGACAGCCCGCTGTTCGGCTGGGGCGTCGATAGTTTCTCGCAACTTCTGCCATTTTACGCCGACGACACCTTGTTGGGCAATCGCCATGACAGAGCCACATCTGACATACTGCAGACCTTAGCCGAAGTCGGTATTATCGGCTGCCTTCCAGTTTGTATCCTAGTAGCCTACTTGACTATTCGTTACTTCAAGGGCCAACACGACATCCACCTGACAAATCATATGCTGCTCGGATGCTTAGGATGCATCATTTGCGCCTGCTTCGATACGCCATTTATGTCACCTGCGGTATCCTTTAGTTTTTTAATCATCTTCTTCAGCGCCCTACGTTGGGCTAATCTCAGTCGTAATCGAGTCGATGAGGTCGATAGTAAGCCTGAGCTAATCGTAAACGAGAACCTTCGTTCTGTGCCATTTTATACCAAGAAATATGACGAAAAGTTCAAGTAATCCACTCTACATATGAAAATACAACACTTTGACTACATTGTAATTGGCGGCGGCAGCGGCGGCTATGCCGCAGCACGCACCGCCCGCGAAACTCTCAACCGAGTCGCCATCATCGACAATGCCAAATCACTCGGCGGCCTCTGCATACTACGCGGTTGTATGCCCTCCAAGACCCTCATCTACTCAGCGGAAGTGCTACACCTTGCACAACAGGATAAGACTTTCGGCCTCAACATTCCACAAGCCACCGTCGATATGGCGGCGCTGCACCAGCGCAAGTTAAACATTATTAAAGAGTTTTCTGATTATCGGCAGGAGCAGCTTCAAGGCGACCGCTTCACCCTCTTTCGCAACCGCGCACGTTTCATCAACTCCCGCACCATCCAACTGGATGACGGTACGCGCCTCAGCGCCGATCACTTCATGGTGGCTACTGGTTCTGTTGTGTCCGTGCCGCCGATACCGGGGCTCGACAATGCTCCTTGCTGGACAAGTGACGATGTGCTCGAGCTCGATTTCAAACCCGAAAAAGTCATTGTCCTCGGCGGCGGGATCGTCGCCTGCGAGCTTGCGCAATTCATGCGCCGCATCGGCAGCGAAGTGATCCAAATCCAACGTAGCCCGCACATATTAAAAGAAGTTTCGTCGTCAGCGGCCGCCGTGATCGAGCAGAAATTCCGCGACGAAGGCATCCAGCTCTATACGGGGACGAAGCTCAAATCCGTGCAATACCGCGATGGCACCTTCAGCGTGAGCTTCGAGCACGAAGGAACTCTGGTCACCGTCAACGCAGCACATCTGCTAAATGCCCTCGGTCGCCGTCCCGCTACCGACGGTCTCGGACTGACCGCTGCTGGCATCAGTACACTCCCCAGTGGCCACATCAACTGCAACGCCATGCAGCAAACTAGCAATGCCCGCGTCTATGCCTGTGGCGATGTTGCGGGTCCGCACGAGATCGTACATGTCGCGATTATGCAGGGTGAAACCGCCGCGAAACACGCCACTGGTCGTGGCGCTGAACGGGTCGACTACGATAGCCTTTGCGGCGTCGTTTTTACCGATCCACAAATAGGCGCGGTCGGACTCTGTGAGAATCAACTCAAGGAACGAGGCATCGATTATTTGGCCGCCGACTATCCCTTCGACGACCACGGCAAGTCTATCCTTATGCAAGCTAAATACGGCTACGTCAAAGTTTTCGCCGATCGCAGTGGCATGGTGCTCGGTGCAGAATGCGTCGGCAAAGATGCTGGCGAGCTAATCAATGCGATGGCAGTCGCCGTCACACTCAAAGCCAATGTGCGCGATCTATTAAAAGTACACTGGTATCACCCGACTCTCTCAGAAATCTGGAGCTACCCACTCGAAGAAATCTTTGAAGAGCTCGTATAGCACATTGTCGATTTAATCATTTTCAAAACGCCCAAATATCCACACATTAAGTCTCAGCTCTCAGCCTCCAGCTCTCTCCTCTCAGCTCACTACACATGCAACTCACTCAAGCATTACCCGAAGCACTCCGCGACAGTCGCGCCGTAGAGGTGCTGGAGCGTTCCCTCGCGCAGAACCGCCTCGGCCATGGGATCTTGCTGCATGGAGAGAGTTCGAACTACTTGGAAGAGATCGTGCGCGCCATCGCAGCCACCCTGCTCGAGACTGAGCGCGACCCATACGAACATCCCGACTGCTTTATTCTCCGCCCTCAAGGCAAGGCACGGATGATTAAGATCGGTTCCGAAAGCGACCGCTCCGGCGGGGAATGGCCAAAAAACTCGATGCGCCGACTCGTGATCGACATCCAAAAGACCGCCAATCAAGGCGGACGCAAAGTCGGCATCGTATTTGAAGCCGACCGCATGAATGTACAATCTGCCAACGCCTTCCTCAAAACTCTCGAGGAGCCACCCGCTGGCACCACCCTCTTTCTTCTTACCAGCCGCCCCTACGACCTACTTGATACAATCCGTAGTCGCTGCCTCAACTTCCGCATCCCCGCAGGGATCGAAACGATCGCCCACCCCGACTGGCCAACGTGGACCAAAGATTATCATGCATGGCTTAGTAGTCTTCTGACGGGTGCGAATAAGCAGACGATCCCGCATATCATGCTCGGCAGCTACGGTCTAAATGTGCGTTTTCAAGCAATCCTCGCTGAAATGACCAACGTCGCCTGGAAAACGCAAAAAGCAGATCTCCCCGACCACGTCACCGCCGAGGAAAAAGACGCGATGGAAGCAGGCATGAGCCGCGGCTATCGTAAACAACTGTTTGGTGAGATCGAGAAAGCCACCGCCAGCTTTGCACGCGAGATCGAGACCAACCACCCCGGACAACTCCCCGTCGCCGCGCTCAACCGCGCCACAGAAACCCTCGAACACAGTGCCGGACTTCTCGAAGTGAACTTCAATCAAAGCGCCGCCCTCGAAATGTTCTTTCTAAAATCGATGCGCATCTGGGCGACAGCTCGATAAACGCGCTGCGCGCCAAATCATCCTTCATCATTCAAGTCTCAATTCTCCCCTTTTAAGTCTCAACTCAAGCATGTGCGGCCGATTCTCACTCCATACCAATAAAAAGAAACTCGCAGAGGCAATTGCCCAAGCGATCCCTGAGCAGTTCGAGCCAAGCTACAACATCGGCCCGGGCAGTGACATACTCGCGATTGCCAAAGGGGCGGAGCAACCGGCAACTGCTGGCATGATGCACTGGGGCCTGCGCACACCGCAGAACTTCCATATTAACGCACGCTTAGAAACAGCTGATACCACCCCGCGCTTCCGCGACAGTTGGGCCGAACAACGCTGCCTAATTCCCGCCAACGGATTCTACGAATGGTATGAAGACGGCATCAGCAAACAACCCTACTACATTTACCCGCTCAGCAACGAGCTACTCTACTTCGCAGGCCTCTGGTTTCCGTCTGCTGCTCCCAACGAACCCGCGCATTGCGTGCTACTCACGACTGAGGCGCACAGCTCGATCCATACTGTCCACCAACGTATGCCCGTCACACTCCCGAAAAGTGTGCATGCCGACTGGTTGACCAACCAACTGCCGAAAGACGAAGTGCTCGCATTCTCCCAGAAGATACGCTTCGAAAAACACATGGTTTCCAGCCGAGTCAACAACGTGCAAAATAAAGACAGCCGTCTCATCGTCGTCACCACCCCACAAAACGACGATCAGATGCAACTTTTTTAGAAGTAGGAAGTGCAAAAGTTACAAGGCGGGGAAGTATCAAAACCAAGCACTTTTCGCCCCCCTCACTTTCACTCCGTGCGCAGCACGGCTCAAAGTCTGTCCAACGAACTAATTATTCCGAACGGCTTCTTCATCACATGTGTTGTCATGGGAGTATTCTTTGAATTATATTTTCGCATGCGGTCCTACTTCTAGGAATTCAAAAACAAACCGAACAAGTCGATGCATCCGACCGATAACCAGCCACGACTTCTCAACTGTTAAGAGCAAATAACGATTT
>Ga0066605_10000332_pt1 | contig 31770 bp, 33 predicted proteins | sample SaaInlLV_DNA_10m_FD_60385 | JGI IMG/M metagenome (GOLD analysis project Ga0066605, IMG submission 60385) | Marine microbial communities from expanding oxygen minimum zones in the Saanich Inlet - SI075_LV_DNA_10m | ecosystem: Environmental > Aquatic > Marine > Unclassified | place: British... | reverse complement strand
CAGTATGGGGTGTGCAATTTCACCCCGAATCGCTTGCGACGCAAGAGGGCATGAAGATGCTCGAAAATTTCCTAAACTTGTAGGAGCGTGATCTATTATTTACTAGTTTCTGTCTGCTAAATTCTGACATCTGTCTTCTTAAAATATGCGTTGCCCAAAATGTGCCTCGATTGAGACGAAAGTGCTCGATACTCGAACTGGTAAAAACGAAACCTCGATTCGTCGTCGCCGCGAGTGCCTCGATTGTGGCTATCGCTTTACCACAATTGAAGAAGTCCTGCACGCCGACCTGCAAGTAGTTAAGCGTGATGGTCGACGCGAAGATTTCGACCGTGCTAAATTACTTGGGGGCTTGAAGAAAGCCGTGCAGAAGCGGCCGATTGATGTTATGCAAATCGAAATGCTTATCGCGGACGTGCTTGCTTCGCTCGAAAAGGAATACGACCACGAGATTCCATCCCAAGCGATCGGTGAGTGTGTGATGCAGCGGCTGAAGCATCTCGATCAGATTGCCTATGTGCGCTACGCCTCCGTGTATAAGGATTTTCGCGACCTCACCGAGCTCGCGCAGGAAATTCTCGACCTCAAGCAATCGACCGAGCATGGCAAAAAGTGACCCAGTCGAACAACTGCGGACACTCAATGAATTACTCGCTCGGACCGGAGCCTCTGCGCCGGATCGTGCTGAGCATGCTCGCCGTGCACTCGATTTTTTCAGTCAGGAGCAAGACGGCGGCTTGATCGAGGTCTCGCTCGAAGAGTGTGCGAGCCGTCTCGCGCGTCTGCATTTCGGCGCGGAAGCAGAGAGTGCTTTGGCTTTTGCCCACTGGCATGTGCCGACAGTCGAGAATTTCAGCCCTCTGTGGATACGGCAGGCTATTGTTGCCGAGATGAAAAAGCTCGCGGGCCGTCGCGCGGCGCTGCTTCTTGTCACAGGCCTACGCCAAGCCGTGTGCCCTGAAGGCGCTTACTGGACAAAGAAACGGCAACAACAATATGACCGTGTCCGCGGCTGGATAGACGGACTCGGCTGCGCCTGGGCTACGCGTGGCTCACAGCTGCAAGTGGTTGTGCTGTAGGACTGAATGCCCTTCGGACTCGTTTTGCGTCGAAACTCTACTTACTGTTTTTATCATGAGCACATTATTCGAAAAAATCATTGCCCGCGAAATTCCTGCTCAGATCGAATACGAAGATGCTCAATGCATTGTTATCCATGACATCGATCCGCAGGCGCCGACTCATTTCCTAGTGATTCCCAAGCAGGTCATTCCCCGTGTCGCCGATGCGCAGCCTGAAGACGCCGCGCTGATGGGGCATCTTTTATTGACCGCCGCCTCAGTAGCGAAGTCGCTCAAGCTCCAAGGCGGCTTTCGCGTCGTGGTCAACAACGGGGTAGACGGTGGCGAGACGGTGCCGCACATGCACGTGCATGTGCTAGGTGGTCGCGCGATGGTGTGGCCTCCCGGGTGATGCTGTCCAATTAATAGATTTTCCCAGTAGTTGGACGAGTCTCAGCTCAAGTCAGTCGGCAGTTTCTGGATCGCGGGATTGAAAATAACGGCCTCAAGCATTAGATTAACTCAAATAGCAATCTGATAGAAAGGAAGGCTTGTAGTGATGAGTAATGCCGATGACTGGGTAACGCTAAATTTGACTGACGACTCGATTTGGGAGCGCACGTATTTTGTGCACCCCTTAGTTATTATTGGTACAGTAGAGACCAACGGCGCAGCCGATTTCGCCCCGAAACACATGGCCACTCCGATTGGTTACGGCAACTGGTTCTGCTTTGTTTGCACCCCGCGGCATCGCACATTTCAAAATGTTCTGCGCGATAAATGCTTTACTGTCAGCTACCCGCCGCCCGATCAAGTGTTGATGGCATCGATCGCAGCTTCGTCTCGCAACGATTGCTGTGAGAAGCCTAATTTGTCGGCGATTCCAAGTCGAGCGGCCCAATTTGTTAAGGGTGCAGTGGTGGATAATTGCCCGCTTTATTTGGAGTGCGAACTCGATCGGATGGTGGACGGGTTTGACCAGTATTCGCTGATTATCGGTCGCATCGTCGCCGCGCAGGCAAAGCCAGGCGTTTTACGTGATACGGATCGCGATGATGGGGACATGATCGAGGAGCATCCTCTGCTGGCTTATCTCGCCCCAGGGAGATTCGCTACCATCAGTCATACTCAGGGCTTTCCCTTTCCCAAAGGATTCCAACGATGACCGATTTGGCCCAGCGTGTTCGAGCTCAGGTCGCCGAATCGGCAAATCAGCAACTCGAATTTCTTACCCGCCTAGTTGAGCTAGAAACTCCGACTGAAGATCCGCTGCGCACGCGGCAGGGGTTGGAGATGTTAGCCCGCGAGTTAGATGCCTTGGGCTATCGTTATCGAATTGTGCGAGGTAAGCAGAGTGGCGGGCAGCTCCTCGCAGTTCCCCGAGCGCGCGAGTCGGAGCAGCGTATACAGTTGCTCATTGGCCATATTGATACGGTTTGGCCCGTCGCCACGATTGAAGCGATCCCAGTCTTGATCGAACACGGACTGATGAAAGGTCCCGGCGTGTTCGATATGAAAGCGGGCCTCTGCAATACACTTTTTGCCTTGCGGGCTTTGCAGGCAATGAAGCTGCGGCCTTCGTTTTTACCACTGCTGTTTGTCAACACCGACGAAGAGATCGGAAGTCCAGAGTCCTTGTCCTGCCTTAGGCGACTGGCTCGAGTCGCTGATAGAGCCTACGTGATGGAGCCTGCATTGGGAATTGCGGGCAAGCTCAAAACGGCTCGTAAAGGTGTCGGTCATTATGACATCGTAGCGCATGGTATTGGCGCTCACGCTGGCCTAGATCCAGAGAGCGGGGCAAGTGCTATTCTTGAACTCGCGCATGTTGTGCAGAGTCTGTTTGCCCTCAATGATCGTGCTCAAGGCGTGACGGTCAATGTGGGGAAGATCGACGGCGGTCTTGGGGCAAATACAGTCGCGGCCTTCAGCTCTTGCGAAGTGGATGTACGTGTGCCAACCACTGCACATGCTGTCGCGGTCGATACAGCTATTTATCAGCTCAAGTCGCTGACGTCTGGGGTAAACTTGGAAATTAAAGGCGGACTACGCCGACCACCGCTGATGCCTAGCTCGGCCTCAATGGCGCTATATCGCCATGCCCAAGACATCGCAGCAGCGCTCGGGTTCGAGCTCGGTGAGGGTATGGCAGGTGGTGGCAGCGACGGCAATAATATCAGCCAGTTCACGCCCACGCTGGACGGCCTAGGTGCGGTCGGCGATGGTGCGCACACGCGCCATGAGTTTATTTTTGTCGATCAACTGTTCGACCGAACCGCTCTGCTGGCTCTGCTCATCATGGCACCTAGCCCAATCCATTTAAAGGAGGACATAGTATGCAAAATATCGTGCGCGCATCGCTAGGAAGAATCGCAAAATTTGGCGAATTCGAAATCAATCCTGTGGATCGAGAACATTGGCAGCATGCCGATTACGCGGTGGCCGAGGTCACCGACTCGCCGGGGCCGAATAGTTGGGTCGAGGTTCGCAGTGGCCGTATGATTCAAGTCATTCAAGGCGACCGCATTTTGGGGGCATTTGGCAATCGTTATGCGACGCTTGAGCTAACTGGCAGTTGGCGAAGCATTGGGCAGGATCTGAACTTCCAGCTGTTGACCGGGGCGGGCATCTTTGGCCAAGTCACCAGTATTTCTGCGTATGCCGCATACCCGATCAAGCTGAAGTATCTCGGCCACGTCGTTAAGCACGGTCACACCTGCAATATGGGTGATTATGCGGTGCTCGATAAGAGCAAAGACTTTGCGCTTCCCGTACTATTGATCGTGGGTAGTTCAATGTCGGCTGGTAAAACCAACTCGGCCCGCATTCTGATTCGTCGTCTGAAGAAAATGGGTAAACGCGTCCTCGCCGCCAAGCTCACTGGGGCCGGTCGTTATCGTGATGTACTGACGATGAAGGACTCCGGCGCGGATGTGATCTACGACTTTACCGACGGCGGGTTGCCGTCAACCGTTTGCAGTAAAGAAAAATATACTAAAGTGATGCACCGGCTCATGTCCAACATGGCCGAGGAGGACGTCGACATTGCGGTGATCGAAGCCGGGGCGTCTCCGTTGGAGCCCTACAACGGCGAGACCGCCATCGAACTGCTGCGCCCGCATATTAAGTTTACGGTGCTGTGCGCCTCCGATCCCTACGCTGCCTACGGATTTATCCAAGCTGGCGACCTTAGGCCAGATCTGATCAGTGGCATCACTTGCAACACCACTGCTGGGCAAGAGCTGGTCAAACAGCTGACTGGTGCTACGCCGATCCGTTTGGACGATCCAGATTCGATCCAGCGAGTCGATGCATTGTTGAGCCGGATTTAACTATGCTAAAGTGGGTCTCGCTAAAACAACATCTCTGAAGCCCTTCCGAACCGCACTACGGGTGGGCTTGTTGGAGCGATCGCGATGATGTTCCTCGCCCCCCTGATGACACATGCGCGGCGATGCTTGATTTTTATCTGAATGAAAATGGCTAAACAGTAATTTCGTGCATCAACAGGTCGGTGAGGCTTTTCAATCACCCTGCAGCACATGCAGGTTGGCCATGGAGATGCCGCTGAGCATGGCGCCGATGATGCCGAGGAAGCCTTGGTCGGTACCCGCGAGGTAAAGGTTATCCAAGTGCGTGCGGCCGTCCTTGAACTTGTGCGGTGCGCCGTAGATTGCGCCGTTAAGGTGGCCGGTGAATTTGCGCACCGTGCGCGGGGTGAACATGTCGCTGGCGATGCGGGCGGCATCGAGATTGAGGCCGTTCTTTGGTGCGGGTAGAATGCCGAGCGCGACGTTTTGTAATTCCTGATACCAATGCGCTTTTTGGGCGAGGTAGTCGGCGTCACTGAGGGCGCACCAGTTGTCGTGGTTGGCCATTGCAGTGATACGCAAAAAGCCTTCGTTGAGTTGGCGACCGTGGCCGTATTGATAGTTGTTGGGGAAGCAAATGACGCCGCTGGTGGGATCGACTAGCTCGTCTTTGACAGCTGCGTAATGGAAGCGTTCGCGGGTGTTGAAAAAGATGATAGTGTCGTCCCAGCCAAAGTCGGTGGGTTGCTGGTCGAGTGCGGTGATTGTTTCAGTAAAGCTAAGCTGGCCAATATTGTCGCTGCCTGCGTCGGCTGGCTGATCAGCGCACATGCGGGTGGTTTCGACCACGCCGGCGGTGGATATGATCTTGTCGGCGGTGAGGATGGCGCCGTTGTCGAGCTCGACCGCGCTAGCTTTGTTGCCGCTGGCATGGATCTGCTTGATGCCGCACTTCATTTTTCGAACACCGCCGAGTGAGCGATATTTGTCCTGCAAGAGTTTAATGATCACGCGCACGCCGTCGAATGGTCGGGCGAAGCCTTCGAAGAACAGCGAGCGGAACATGATGCAAAATTGCCCGTAGTCCATGTCGTGCTCTTCAGCGCTGCCATAATACATGACGGGGCAGAAGATCATATCTTCGAGTAGGGGGTCGCAAATGTGGCGCTGCACCGCGGCGCGGGCGGAGGTGGGAATCGCGCCGAGATTAAAGGCGTCGAGCGTACGCACTTCTTCGGCCAGAGCACGGAAGCCGTCAATCTGCTTGGGGAAGACGCGGGCGACTTCAGCTTCAAATAGGGCGAAATCGTTGCTGAATTGTAGATCGCAGCTGGGAAAGGCTATGCGTGAGCCATTTTGCTGGCAGAGGTCGAGGGCATCGTAAGGGATGCGCAGTTGGCGCAGTAGCTTGGTGAGTGGGGTGCCCTTGGTGCCTTTCGGCACAAAGTTGGTCATCGCGTGCAGGCCGACGTCGTATTTGCGCCCTTCGATACTGTAGAATGAGTTGAGCCCGCCGCTGGCGTTGTGCTTCTCCAGGATGATGGCGTTCTTGCCTGCCAATGCGAGGCGGATGCCTGCGGCCATACCAGCCATGCCGGCGCCGATGATGACGGTGTCGAAGTGTTGATTGTCGAGTGAGCTAGACATCTTTTAGGTGAAGGGATGCGAATTCGGAAAGGGTGAGAATGCGTGTCTTGCGAAACGGATTGAGTGTGAGTAGGTCTTCGTCGCCTGTAATGAGAAAATTTGCATGGCAAGCGACAGCAAGATCCAGAAATTTATTATCCTTCGGATCTCGGCAATCATGGATTTTTTCGGATGGATTGAACCATTCGGCTCTCGTTGCGATCTGCCTTAATAGTTCGATCCGAGCTTGTTGCCCGCCATAGCGATCAAACTTATATAGCATGACGACTTCTGTCAGTTCGCCGAAGGTCTTGTCAGAGAAGGCGTATGGATGACGGCGCAGTATTTCGGCGACGCGTTGCCCTAATGCACTGGATCGACTCAGCGAGTAGCTGACGAAGATATTAGTATCTAGCAGGATCACTAGGATGGATTCACCTCTGCCAAAATCTGATTCAGGACATCTTCGGTTAGGCCATTTGCAGCGGCTTTTTTGCTAAGATCCTTGGCGGATTGATCCAATTCCTGGAGTCGGATCTGACGCAGTTTTTCAAGGTCGCGCATCGGTATGAAGGCGCCCACGGCACGGTTCTGTCGTTTTACGATGATGGGTTCGTGGCTGCCTTTATCGAGAAATTCGCCAAATTTAGTGCGGGCTTCAGTGGAGGACATTGTGATCATAATGTCTAAAATGTGCATTATGGCTGTTTTGTCAATTTTACATGCATATCTCCAGATACAACGAAACACAGGCAAGTCGCCTGTGCTAGGTGAAGGTGCGACCGAAGTCGCTTGAATTATGCGTTGAACTTAGGAGTCAAGTAAGCTGCGCAGGTCGCAAGCGATGCGAGCTCAGGGTAGTCCGCTTCGGGCACTTCAATATTGTGCTGCTTGCGCAGCTCCATGACGATGTCGAGGAAGTCCATCGAATCAAGGTCAAGCTGATCGCGCAGGTTGATCTCCGGCGTGATGTTAGAGGTGTCCTCATCAGGTGCAATCTCTGCGATGATATCGACGACGATTTGTTTTACTTGGTCTTCTGTCATTTTAAAAAATGGGTAATGGTTATAACTGATTAGTCGCTTAGTCTTCGAACTTACGCACAATAAGTGCGGAGTTGATTCCGAGCATTCCAAAAGAGTTGTTGAGGATAACTTTCACCGCGTCAACCTTGAGTGGTTCATTTATGACGAGATTTGGTAGCGCGCATTCGGGATCGAGGTCTTCGACGTTGATGGTCGGGTGGATGATGTTGTCCTTAAAGGAAGGTAGGTTGCCTGCGAGTTCCAGTGCTCCGGCAGCGCCCATGCAGTGCCCGATGTAGCTTTTGGTGTTGTTGATGTAGGTCGTTGGACAGTCGGCGAATACTTCGCGGATCGCCTTGCACTCCTGAATGTCACCCATCGGCGTGGATGTGGCGTGGGTGTTGACTATGTCGACTTCTCCAGGCTCCATACCAGCGACTTTCAGCGCGGCGTGCATGCACTCGGCTTGGCGCACAGGATCCGGCAGGACGTAGTCGCCCGCATCGGAATTGATCCGGTAGCCGACGATTTCGGCGATGATGTTGGCGCCTCGGGCTTGTGCATCTTCCAGGCGTTCGAGCACGTAGATCGCGCCACCTTCGCTAACGACGATGCCGTCACGCGTCTTGTCAAAGGGGCGGCTGGTCTTATTGGGATCAGTCTCGTACGTGCCGAGAGCGCCTTGGCTCTTAAAGCCGGCGAAGATCCCGAACGATTGGATACTTTCACTGACGCCGCCAGCGAGGGCGACATCGACTTCGCCGAGACGAAGCATCTGCAAGGCTTGGATGAGTCCGGCATTCCCCGCTGCGCAAGCGGCCCCGATAGTGTAGTGCGGTCCGGTAATCCCCATATTGATGGTGATCTCGCCAGCAGGATTGTTCGCCACGGTGCGCGGATTGTGGTGGTGTGTCCAAAAGCGTGTGTCGTAGTCGAACTTAGAAATGTTATACACCTCGTTCTCGGTCTCGACATTGCCGTGCTCGGTGGTGCCAACATAGACGCCAATGCGGCTCTTATCAAAATTTTCAAAATCTAGGCCACTATCATTGATCGCTTCGTGAGCGGAATAGACGGCGATACTGCCTGCGCGGGTGCCAACACGCAGCTCTTTGCGAGTCTGGTATTTCTTCGGATCGAAGTTGCACACGCCTGCTGGGACCTTGCCCATGTAGCGCATATCAATGATTTGAACCCCAGCGACCCCAGCGAGGAGATTCTTACGATATTCCTCGAGAGTGTTGCCGTTTGGCGAGGTCAGGCCGACGCCCGTGATGACTATACGCGACTGGTGCATGAATAAAGAGACATTCTTACCATCTTTCGTGGTGTGACTGTCAACAGTGTAAAAGTCTGAAAGGACAGCAAATCAAGATCCTCCTTTATTTAGTGTTGTTGTTTTAGGCTAGTTGCAGCGGATAAATCAGGCAAACCACTTAATTTTCAAGGGTGAGTAAAGCTTTGCAATTTATCCGAAAAGTGCTTTAGCTGAACAATCTTAATGGCAATCACGGGCTCAGTTTCTAAGGTATTCGCACATCCGCAAGATGCTCCGGTATCGGAGCGTGACCTTGACTGGTCAGTGGTACAGCGCGTGCAGGCAGGCAATGTCGGCGCCTTCGACCAGTTGGTGCAGAAGTATCGCGAGCATATTTTCTCCGTCATTTATAATATGACGAGTAATCGCGAAGATGCCTCAGACTTGACGCAGGAGACTTTTATCAAGGCCTTTCAGGCGATTGCGCGCTTCAAGGGCAAGTCCTCGTTCTTTACTTGGATTTACCGCATCGCGATTAATACCACGAATACTTTCCTAAAAAAGCGCAGCCGCCGTCGTTATATCAGTTACGAGAATATTAATGAGGAAGTAGCCACTTCGGAAATCTTCGAACGATTGACGGCGAAAAGCCGCAGTGAAAAAGGCGCGTTGATTCATGAGCTACAGGAAAAATTGAACGATTCGTTACAGAAATTGTCTTCTAAGCATCGAGCTGTTGTTGTTTTGCATGAAATAGAAGGCCTCAGTCATAGCGAGATCGCGGAAATCACTAGCACGTCTATCGGTACCGTGCGCTCTCGACTGCATTATGCAAAACAACAACTCCAATCATATTTAAAGGACTATATCAGTTAACCCGAGCAGTTATTAATTACTTATTTATGGCTAAACTACCTCCAGAGCGCCAAGCTGACATCAATCTAGAAGATCTCCTTCGATTAAAGCGATCCGAACGACCCTCCGATCAATTTTGGAACGAGTTCGACCGCGAGTTGCACCAACGTATGTTGCAAACGTTGGTCAAAAAGGACCCGTGGTATTTGCAGCTGATACGCGTCTTTTCGGGCCGCATCTTGCAGAGTACTGCGGTTGCCGCAGCTGCCTGTTTGATCGCGATGATAGTCGTGCGGCCCGCTTTTCAGTCAACCATCTTACCCACTTCTGTTGCAAGCGCGCAAGCTCCGGCGGTTGACCGACTCGTCACGCCCGTCGAAGTTGCGATGACGGAACTGTCGCTTGCCGAGGCGACGAGTTTGCCGAATTACGACACGGATGTGATCTCAGCTGAAGCGACATCGAGTGATATTAATTTCATCCGTGATTTCGGAATGGAACAGATGCGCGCCGCGTCGTATGACGCCTCAGCGTATTCTACTGATTCGGCACAAGCGCGCGTAGCGTTTGCATCGGTTGGTGTAGCGAGCCTCGTTTATTAGTTTATCGGCGATGCTCAAACTTGGCTGGATTACTCTTCTTTTCACTGCTTGCTTAATGCCTGTGTGCGCAGGTCCGGCAGATGCGCTTGCCTTGCAGCAGCGCTTGATTGAGGTTTTTGAGCAAAATAAAAATGCGGTCATTCGAGTAAAGGCCGCTTACCGTGGGCCAGACGAAGGCGGCAAAGCGCAAGTGATGCTTCGGGTCGGCACGGGTTTTTTTATTAGCAAAGAGGGGCATGTGCTAGTTAGCGCCAGCCGAGCGGCGGGGGCGAGTCGCGTGTGGATCGAGCATCAGGGTAAATCCTATGCGACCGAAGCGATCGGCCATGATCGAGTGACCAATGTCTCGGTTTTACGCGTGTTAGAGCTACCAGAAGAATTTGAGATTATCACTTTGGATACCAATGCGGCGCAGCCTCAAATGGGTGCGATTGCAATCGGGATTACTTGTCCGCTCGATTTTGAACCATCGCCTTCGATGGGGCTCGTGACTGGCATGGATAAAAAACTGGGCAACAAAGTGTTCCCAACGGAGTACATCCGCACCTCGATCTCAGTCGACGCGGGGCAGGGCGGGTGCCCAATCCTGGATGTTAATGGCCGATTTATTGGTATGTCGGTGGCGTCGATTACGGAGCTCGATGCTTCTTACTGTTTACCAGTCGCGGCGTTGGCGCGTGTGCGCGACGACCTTTTGTTTGCGGGGCATATCATCCACAGCTGGATGGGTTTTGAAGTGGCGGAAGAGCTCGGCTCGGATACTACCAATGCCGTTTATTTGTCTACCGTGATCGACGGTGCTCCAGCGCATCAAGCAGGTTTGTTGCAGGGGGATCATCTTGTTTCGATTGCTGGACATACAATCGATAATGTGTCCGATGTGCCGGGTGCAGTGTTTTTTACGCGGGCGAATCAGTTCACTACGATTGAGGTACTGCGCGGAGAAAAGCTGATGGAATTCTCCGTCAAGACCTTACCGCGACCAGAGATAAGCCCGGTCATTCAACATGCTTCAGCCGCGATTACTGAGCCATCGAACGAGTCTGCGGTTGAGCGGGTATCAGCTGTTGCGCCATAGGTCGCCACGATTGGGATCGCTTCGCCGCTGCGACTGGCAAGCTACATTAACGACCGATGAGATCATCCGTGTACGACTATGCAGTATGCAGTGGCAAAGTCGCGACTTCTAGGGCAATGTGATTGCCACGCAGATCGACGAACAGTGGTGCATTTTTAGCTGCGGTGGCGACGATTGCACTACCGATGGGGCAGCCAAGCATCGGTGAGAGCGTGCCGGAAAGGACTTGGCCGACGGTGGCGCCTGCGGCATTTACCACTGGAGTGCCTTCGCGGGCGATACGGCGGCCCTCGAGTTTGAAATGAATCACGCGCCGTGGAACGCCGTTCTCCTGCTGTTCACCCAGTGCATTTTTGCCAATGAAGTCTTCCTTTTGCAGCTTCACGGTCCAGTCGAGGCTCGCCTCCAGTGGAGTGATCGAGTCGCTAAGCTCATGTCCATAAAGTGGGTAGCCAGCTTCGAGACGTAGGCTGTCGCGACAACCAAGGCCACAGAGTTGCACGCCTAGAGGCTCGCCTTTGCTGATGATTTCGCGGGCGAGTGCATCCGCTGCCTTCGGAGAGAGGTAGATTTCGAAGCCGTCTTCACCAGTGTAGCCAGTGCGGCAGACACGTACTTTTTCGCCGGCGAAGGGGACCAGTACGTGCCAGAATCTCTTGAGTGTATCAATTGAGTCGAAGCCAATGGCCTGCATGATTGCGGCGGCATTCGGTCCCTGCAGGGCAAGCAGGGCATAGTCGTCGGAGTGATCTTCGATCTGCACGTCGAGGCTCCAACGCTCCGATTGCTTGAGAAACCAACCAAAGTCTTTCTCGATATTACCGGCATTCACGCAAATGAGAAAGGTATCGTCGCCTGTGCGGTATACGATCAGATCATCAACCACGCCGCCATTGCTGGCGCACATCGGCGAGTAAACGGCTTTGCCGACGGGTGCTTTCGCAATCGAATTGACTAGTAGTTTATCGAGAAATAGCGCGGCATCGGCGCCAGTAACTAAAAACTCTCCCATGTGACTCACGTCAAACAGGCCGGCCGCGGTGCGCACCGCTTTGTGCTCTTCGAGAATACTGGTATATTGCACGGGCATGTTCCAGCCGCCGAAATTGACAAAGCGCGCGCCTTGCTCAGCATGAAAATCGTGTAGTGGAATGTGTAGTATTTCGGACATTAAAAGCGAGGGTGATAAGTTGTTTGCGCCGATCGACAGCAGCGATGGTATAGAAAATTCGGTAATTCGTGTAAAGAAACTTGCGAAGGGGAAAGAGTCGGGTTGTCTGAACGGTTCATCTTATTAAGCAGTAATAAATGCTTATTTTTGTTCGTTGTTAAGCCTCAGTTTCTTTAAAATGCAAAATACTTCCATCGATCAGCGCGAACATGCGCGCCACTACATTCCTGCGAGCAATGCCGATATCGATGCGATGCTGAAAGCTGTTGGTAAGGCGTCGCTTGACGAGCTCTTTAGCCACATACCGTCAGACGTTAAATTCAGAGATGGGGTCGCACTGCCTGAGGAGCTCGGCTACGAAGACCTGTATACTCGTCTCGAGGAGATCTCGAAGATGAACCGTATTGGCACAAGTTTCCTCGGTGATGGTGTGTCCGACTTTGTGCCGTCGCCTGTCGTTGGGCCGATATGTAATATCCGTAATCTGACCACGGCTTACACGCCGTATCAGCCTGAGCTCAGCCAAGGCACGCTGCTTGCCCACTGGATCTATCAGTGCTCGATGGCGCGTTTAACCGGTTTCGAGGCGGTCAATGCATCGCTCTACGACCGCTCCACTTCAATTTTTGAGGGCATCTGTGCGGCGATTCGCATGGGGCGGGGCAAATCGGTGGCGATCATCCCTGAGACCTTGTATCCTGCAGATCTTGAAGTGCTCGAGACCTTGGCAGAGGGCACTGAAGTTGGATTGATCCGCGTGCCAGTCGATGCTGCGACGGGTCTGATCGACCAAGTCGCACTGCAGGCAGCGACTCAAGCGGCGGGCACGCGTCTTGCGGCGATTGTGTTTCCGCACGTCAATACTTTTGGCCTGATTGAGGCTGTAGATGTCCTGACTGATTTGGCCGCTGAGCTGAAGGTCAAGAGTATCGCGGTGATTGATCCGATGCTGCTTGGCCCTGGCGGGCTGAAGGCGCCCTCTGAGTTTGGTGAGAATGGCGTCGATATTATTGTCGGCGAGGCGCACCACTTGGCACTGGCGCCGAATTTCGGTGGCCCGGGCCTAGGTTTGTTTGGTGTGCGTTTTTCGGCTAAAGATCGTGCCGGCGTGCGTGCTGCGCCGGGTCGATTTATTGGCAAAGCCAAGGATAGCTCGGGGCGTGACTGCCGGGTAGGTGTGCTCTCTACTCGCGAGCAACATATTCGTAAAGATAAGGCCACATCCAATATTTGCTCCAACCAAGCGTTCGTGGCGACATTGGTCGGCGCTGCGCTTCTTGAGCGTGGCGATTCGGGGCTCGAAGCAATTCTATCTGGGTTACGTGCGCGCTTGGCTGAGGCAGTTGAGTGCTTGACGGTATTCGACGGCGTGTCGCTCGCGTTCCCGAACTCTGCGTCATTTCATGAGGTCACCTTTGAACTGTCTACACCTGTTGCTGATGTGCTGGCAAAGGCGCGCGAGAGCGGTATCCTTGCCGGGGCAGACGTTTCCAGCCGCGTAGCTGGTGGTCGCCAATTGCTGAAGCTGTCGTTCTCCAATCGTGAACAAGCGATTGCCGAGCTGGTCGCTGTGTTTGCCGATATTTTTGGTGCTGCCTGCAGTGCTGAGCCTGCTGCTCTACCGCCAGTGGCTGATCAAGATGCGCGGCAACAAGCCCCGGGTTTGCCAACGTATACTGCCGAGGAAGTGATCGCTTACTACCAACGCTTGGGTGATCTCAATGTTAGCCCAGACGATGGGTGCTACCCGCTCGGTTCGTGCACGATGAAGTATAATCCTAAGGTCAACGACTGGGCGGCAGGATTGCAGGGCTTCACCGATGTTCACCCGCAAGCGCCAGTGGAAGATGCACAAGGCTGTCTCTATGTGCTACATGAGATTCAGGAGTGGTTTAAAAATATCACCGGCCTAGCAGCGGTCACGACACAGCCACTTGCGGGTGCACAGGGGGAGTTGGTCGGGCTGAAGCTCTTTCAAGCCTACCACCGTGACCGTGATGAAGTACGTGATGTGATTTTGATCCCGAGCTCTGCGCACGGCACCAACTTTGCCACCGCCACCATGGCTGGTTTCGCGGGCAAGCAGGGCAAGATCGTTTATCTCGACGCCGATATCGAGGGCCGTGTGCTCAACCAGCATTTGGATCGCTGCATTGAAGAATATGGCAACCGTATCGCAGGTGTGATGATCACCAACCCGAATACCAGTGGTATTTTTGAGACCTCCTTTAGGCAAATCGCGGAGAAAATTCACGCCATCGGCGGCCTCGTCTATATGGACGGTGCGAACATGAATGCGATCGCCGGCTGGGTCGACCTCGGCGCGCTTGGTGTCGATGCAGTGCATAATAATCTTCATAAAACTTGGACGATCCCGCACGGAGGCGGTGGTCCTGGCGATGCAATTGTTGCGGTCAGCGAGCGTCTCACGCCATATTTACCTGGCTATCAAATCGAATTTGACGGTTCGCTGTATCAACCAGTGCGCGCGCCGAAGTCGATCGGCTCGTTCCACCGACATTGGGGCAATTTTGCGCATAAGGTTCGTTGTTACACCTATTTGCTGCGCCTCGGACGCGAAGGTGTGCGTCGTATGTCGGCGGTTGCGGTATTAAGTGCGCGTTACCTACAATCTCGCCTGATCGACGATTACGCCTTGTTGCCTGCCGGCGCAGATAGTGAACCGCGCATGCACGAGTTCATCCTGACTCTGAAGGAAGCGGATTTCGGCCTGCTCGATTCGGTTGGTTTACGTAAGACCGATGCCGCGCCGCGGATTGGCAAGCTGTTCCTTGATTTTGGCTTTCATGCCCCGACAGTTGCTTGGCCGGAGCCATTGGGCCTGATGATTGAGCCGACCGAAAGTTATACCAAGGCCGAACTCGATCGCTTCGTCGAAGCGGTGCAGGCGATCATTAAATTAGCGAAAGAGCATCCCGATGTGCTCAACTCCGCTCCCCACTTTACCCCGATCGACCGGGTTGAAGAAGTTGATGCGAATCGCGATGTCTGTCTTTCCGAGTCCCTCGATACCTTACCAGTAATCAACCCCGCCCGTATTTCGACCAAGGAGTTGGCAAAGCTCACGGTGCCGGAGATTTATGCTAAGATCGTCGCAGAGTTGTAGTTTTATTCAAAATCCCCAGGCACTGCGGTGCCTCGGGATTTTTGTGCCTATTTAGCTGGAGGGAAATGCGCTGTCATTTCCATGCGCAATCATCAGAATTTGCTCAGGATGTAGGTGGCAACGACGGAGCGTTTCCCTCCTGAAATCAGGCGCGTATATACTAATTACTCCTTATATACCAAGCTTAGCGTTTCCTTGGCTAACTTAGCGGGTAAAATAGATTTTTGGCTACTCCCAGCCTATCGAATTCGAAGCTTTCCCAATGGCGCTCAAACCGTTATTCTGCTCTGCATTATGAATGAGATGATGGCACTTTTTGCGGGCGTCGGTCTGGCTGCGGCCTGTGGCTTTCGTGTTTTCGTTCCTCTTTTTATCACTAGCCTCGCGGCCAGTGGGAATCTGGAAATATTTGGCGAGCTAGATGTGCAAGCGATGCTTGGTGAACAGGAGTGGCTCGGTAATCCATGGGTCACTCTTGCCCTCGGCATCGCCACGGCGTTGGAGATCGGCAGCTACTATATTCCGTGGTTAGACAATGCACTCGATACGGTAGCGACGCCTGCTGCAGTGGTTGCTGGCACGTTTATTACTGGAACGATGATGCCGGACATGATGGGTGATGGCTCATTTAAATGGATCGCAGCCACGATCGCAGGCGGAGGCACGGCAGGCCTGATTCAGGGCGCGTCAGTAATTACACGCGGCACATCGACGGCGACGACTGGCGGTATCGGTAATCCGGTGATATCGACCGCCGAACTCGGCGGCTCGATTCTCACGGCAGGCCTCGCGCTCCTGGTACCAATTTTAGCAGGCCTCTTGGTGTTGGTCTTAATGTATTTCGTAATCCGCACGATCGTCCGCTTTTTCAAGAACCGCTCGCAGGTTCCGAAAATTGATGGCGCAGCAGGCTAGGCGAGTCGAACCCCCAGTCTGACGACGGAGGCCACATCTGTAGAGTGTCGCCTCGATCGTGAGATCGGGGAACATTCGCTGGGTGGCTAAACTTGCTTCGGATACTCGCCGCTTGCGATCAGCGCAGCGATGCTGGCTTGGACAAAGGGCTTGTCATCAGGATAAGTCACGCCAAACCACGCGCCGTCAGTCTCGATGACCGCACATTCGGTCTGCTCGGTCTGGATCAGGGTATCAATGATGGTCGGGATGTAGCACTCCGACTTCATTTCCCGTCCGTGTGTTTCGAGGAATTCGATAAATAAGGCCTCCAAGCTCGGGAACAGTGCCGGGGTAAAGCCCCAGAAATTCATTGAGACGATGGCTTCGGGCGCGATATCGACCGACTGGCCGGCGAGATTGTCGCCGCGCACGATGCCGTCCGCACTGCGGGCGATGGTGCCGTGCTCTTCGACGGTCTGCAGCGTGCCGCCTTCGACGCGGCAGATGCCGCGATTCACGCTGCCGTGCTCCGAGAGCGTGTTCTTGAGCGGATACCCGACCATGCAGGTGCGCAGTTCCGGCTCGTCGGTGCTCTGTGCGAAATACTGTGCGAGTTGCCTGTAGGCGTCTTGGCCGTAGAAGTCGTCCGCATTGATCACGGCAAAGGGCGCGTCGATCTCATTGCGCGCGGCACGCACCGCATGGGCAGTGCCCCAGGGCTTTTCGCGGCCCTCAGGGACGCTGAACCCCTCGGGTAGATCGGCCAAGTCTTGAAACGCATAGGCCACTTCGATGCGACTCTCGAATTTATCGCCGACGGCGGATTTGAATGCGTCTGCAAAGTCGCGGCGAATCACAAACACCACTTTGCCAAATCCTGCGCGGATGGCATCAAACACAGAGTAGTCGAGCACGGTTTCGCCGCTCGGACCCATCGGGTCGAGTTGCTTGAGGCCGCCGTAGCGGCTGCCCATTCCGGCTGCGAGAATCAAAAGTGTCGGTTGCATGGTAGCTGTGTTTAAGCGCTACCGAGCAAAGCGCAAATGCGATCTTCCTTCGAGTGCCATCAATTCATCGGGGCTGTCCTCATTGGGCGCCTGTATGCAGCTCACCGATTTCACGATCGAGGCCACGTGGGATTCGCGCCTCTGTTGCAGACTGCGCATCCAATCAGTCTGCATTTATTGAATTATGCGCAGTGCTTCGATACTGGCCATGGTGAGTAGCCATGTGAGCAGCAGTACGATGATGGTCAGGCTCGCTTTTCGCTTGGCGCCCCAGCGTGGATGCCACCAGATGAGTGGTAGCGCGAGCGGGCCGATGCAGAGGAATGCGATGACGACACTGGACGTGTTGAAATACCATTTACCCTTGGCGGGTGGGTCGGTTAGAAGCGCGGGGTAGCGCGTGGCACCGTCGAGGAATTCGCCACAATGCTTACATTTGATGGCGGCATCTTGGATCTCTTCAGCGCAGTAGGGGCAGTTTTTCATGGGGAGTGGTCGTCTTACTGTCGTATGCTAGGGTGCTACATTCACCTTAGCTACATAAACAGCATGAAGAGCTCCGCGCGGATCAGCCAGCGACTGGAGAGCTCGGCAAGAGGGGCTACCTTAGGCCTAGGAAGCGCACGTGGCATCGGGTACGCTCGGTAATATTGGTGCCGTGCCTTTGGTATTGAACGAGTTGCTGCGTTTCTCTCGGCAGACCTATTGGGACGAGGCAGATGCCCTCTGCGGAGAGTTGGTTGAGGAGCTCGGTGGGGCGATCGGGGAACGCCACGGTCGCGATGATGCGGTCAAAGGGACCGGTATCTGGCCAGCCGCGTGCCCCGTCGCTGATGCGAAAGTAGATACTACGATAGCCGAGTGCTTGCAGACGGGATTCGGCGCGTTGGGAGAGTTGCTTGCTGATTTCGATGGTATATACGGCGGCAGACAGTTGTGCGAGGAGAGCCGTTTGATAGCCGGAGCCAGTGCCGATTTCAAGTACGCGGCAATCGGGAGTGAGTTCGAGCCATTCTGTCATTTTAGCCACGAGTGAAGGCTGCGAAATAGTGGCATAGTGGCCGATGGGGAGTGGGTGGTCCAACCACGCACTCATTTTGAGTTGGGGTAGGACAAAACGGCTGCGGTCGGTGTGAGTAAAGGCCTTGCGGACTGAGGCTGAACGGATTCGTCTTACCAGCGGTTCAGCTTGTGGGTAATAGCTCATAGTTACAGTATAATTGTATGCTGGCCGAGGTCAACGGCTGCAGTGTCGACTGAATTCGCTTGGCGTGCCGGAGGTTTTTATCTCTAACTCAGGTCTACCGTCTCAAGTTTCCTCCTTCAAGTCTCAGCTCTCCGGTTTCAAGTCTCTTAAAGTATGTCCTCTCTAACTATATGGTTCGAAGCGATGCGTCCGAAGACGCTGCCGGCGGCAGTGGTGCCAGTCTTATTGGCGTCGAGCTTGGCGTATGCGGACGGTGCCTTTGACTGGCGAGCGGCGGCGATTTGCTTGGCTTTTGCGCTGTTGATCCAGGTTGGCACTAATTTTGCCAATGACTACCTGGACGGCATTAAGGGCACGGATACCGAGGCGCGACTTGGGCCGCGGCGTGCGGTGGCTGCCGGATTGATTGCGCCTGCGACGATGAAGCGGGCGACGATCCTGGTGTTGGCTGTCGGGTTTTGCGTGGGGCTTGGGCTGATCCCGTTTGGTGGCTGGTGGTTGCTGGCAGTCGGCGTGGCGAGCGTGGCTTGTGCATGGCTTTACACGGGTGGGCCGTATCCGCTGGCTTATAATGGGCTAGGGGATGTGTTTGTGGTGTTATTTTTCGGATTTGTGGCGGTGGGCTGCACGTATTATGTGCAGGCTGGGTTGATCTCGCGCGAGGTGGTGTTACTGGGGCTCGGTTGCGGGTTACTGGTGAATAACATCTTGGTAGTGAACAATTATCGAGACATCGACGAAGATCGTGCGGCTCGAAAGCGCACGCTGGTGGTATTCTTTGGTCGCCGCTTTGCGCAGATGCAGTACTATGCGTCAGTGCTGTTGGCGGGTGCGGTGGTGTTGAGCTTTTGGGCAGTCGGCTATGGGGCGTTCGTCTTTCTGGCGTTGTTGCCGGTGGGGTATGCGCTGGTTCTCGGAGGGCGCTTGTCTGTGGCCGAGGGGACGGAGGACTTCCTGGAAGCGTTGAAGGGTTCGGCCAAAGTAGTGGCTGCGTATGGTGTGCTATTTTCGGGGGGGTTGCTGCTCGGGGTCCTGCTGTGAAAGGAGCGAGTGCGTCTCGCTCTGATTGGCGGATGAGGAATGCTGTGGGCGGGTCGCCCCCTCTCCTCTAGTTACGAATTAAACGAATTACGCTTGGGCTAGCCTGCCCATCAAAGCTCTAAAACACTACAAAGAGAATAGATACTTGCCATTTAGGGGCGACTACCTTTGCTTCTCCCGTTTTTCAACCTACACAATCTTATGGTACTTCCAGAAATCTATTCTCTCCTTCCTCTTGCTCAAGCAGCGCCCTCCGGTGGTGGCCTAGGGCAGTTCCTGCCGATTGTCCTGTTGTTTCTAGGCATGTGGTTTCTCATCATCGCACCACAGCGTAAGCGTCAAAAAGCGCATGATAAGATGCTTAGCGAGATCAAGAAGGGCGACGAAATCGTCACGACTGGCGGTCTTTTCGGCACGGTGACCCGTGTGAAAGACGATCGCTTCGTGGTCGAAATCGCGGATAACACGCGAATCGAGCTCGGCAAGGGCTTTGTCTCAAGCAAAATCGAAGCAACCATCGTCGAGTAGTTCGACCTGTTTACATATTTAAATATCCCATGTCCGGCAATATACTTTGGAAATTCCTCCTCACGGCAGTCATCATCTTTTGGTGCGTCGCTGAGATCTCTCCCTTAAAGGATCGTCCATTCGAGGACTACATCCTTGCGCAAGCGACTGCGGAAACTGCTGAATTCGCTTCGATCATGGCGCGTGCTGAGGCACGCGTTGATTCGAGGGAGTCTAAGACACTGTTTCTGGCATTACGCGAGATGGGTGCCGAAGACGATATCGACTATGCGGTGTTCTTCCCAGAGGTGAACCTGCGCGACGTTGCGAATCAAAATAAACGCAACGATATTCTGCTTAAGTACATCCTCAGTTCCGCGCAGAGCAATCTACGCCTCGGCCTCGACCTTAAAGGCGGCGTCGGTGTCACACTGAAGATTGCCGAGGATGCCCCAGGTAGTAAATTCGAACAAGCCGAGCAGCTTAAGGATGCCATTGAGATCATGGGTAGTCGTTTGGACGGTCACGGTGTGGCTGAGCCGATCATTCGTCCTGTCGGCGATGACGCGATCGAGATCCAAATCGCTGGCTTGTCCACTAAGGATAACCCAGAGGTGCTCGAAGACTTGAAGAAGCCTGCTCGCCTCGAGTTCCGCTCGGTACACGAGACTTTGAGCCCCGACACGACTCCAAAGAACAAATATCCTGTCGGCTATGAAGTGCTCGCTGAGGAAAACGAAGATCGTAAGACGGGTGAAGTGTATGAGCGCCGCATTTTTGTTAAGCTTATCCCAGAAGCGACGGGTGAAATCGTCGATGATGCCTATGTCTCGCAAACGCAAACTGGTGGTTTTCAGATCAATCTTGAAATGACGAGCGAAGGTGCTGACATCCTCGCTGCCGTGACAGAGAGGATGATCGGCAAGCCACTTGCCATCGTTCTTGACGGTAAGCTTTACTCGGCACCAACAGTGAACGGTGTCCTTTCTAGTCGCGCTCAGATCACTGGGACTTACTCGCAACGTGAAGCGATCGACCTTGCCAACGTCTTGAACAACCCACTCGCGGTTGAGTTGCGTGTCGACCAAATGTATGAAGTGCAGCCGACATTGGCCGAAGGTGCCCGTGCTAGCTCGATCAGTGCAGCTCAGTGGGGTGCTTGCCTGGTGGTCGGGTTCATGCTACTGTATTATTTTGCTGGCGGCGTGGTCGCCGTCATTTCCGCTTTGGTTAATATCGCCATCGTTCTCGGCGTGCTTGCCAGCCTCGGAGCGACGCTGACACTTCCAGGTGTTGCAGCACTGGTGCTGACACTTGGGATGGGAGTGGATGCTAATATTTTGATCTTTGAGCGTTTACGTGAAGAGCTGAAGAGCGGCAAAAGTATCAAGAATGCCACTGCAGGTGCATTCAATAAGGTAACTTCAACCATTGTAGACGCCAACGTCACGACTTTGATCACTGCGTCGATTTTGATCTGGCTCGGCACTGGTCCGGTTAAGGGCTTTGGCATCACGCTCGCAATTGGTATCTGTGCATCGATCTTCTGTGCGCTGGTGGTAACTCGATTGTTGGTTGATTTCCTTGTGCATCGTATCGGTTTACAAAAAGTGCTGGGCATGGACCTCTTCCCGTCCAAGAAGCTTGATTTCTTTAAATTCCGTAAGCCTGCATTTGTTATTTCTTGGCTGATCGTGCTTGCTGGTGTCGTCAGTGTAGTGGTTCACCATGATAATATCTTGGGTAAAGATTTCACCGGTGGCGATGAGATGACAGTCGCATATGACCAACGCCTCGGCGCTGATGAGATCATGCAAGTGGTGGCGGACCAAGATCTCGGCGATGTGACTCCGATTTACCAGAGCCTTATTGGGCAGGATGTTGAAATCCTGAAGTTGCAAACACCATTTGATCAAGCACGTCCGGTGCTCGAGCAGCTTCAAGCGGCTTTCCCTGATGCAAATCTAAAAGAGACAGGCATCACTCAGATCGGTGCATCTGTTTCAAAGAGTATCCAATGGAATGCACTGTATTCTGTGCTGTGCGCATTGGGTGGCATCCTCCTCTACGTCGCCTTCCGATTCGAAGTCGGCTACGGAGTCGGCGCGGTCGTCGCAACGATTCACGACGTCTTGATGACGATCGGTATCTTCGTCATTTGCGGCGAACTGGGTATTTTCGTGAGCGGCCAATTCACCGCTCCGATGTTGGCAGCGATTCTAATGATCGTGGGTTACTCGATTAATGATACCATCGTGGCCTTTGACCGTATCCGTGAAGAACTGGAACTTAACCCTGGTACAGATTTACGCTCGATTATCAATCTTGCGCTCAGCCGAGTGTTCTCTCGCACATTGCTCACCAGTATCACGACATTGCTTGCGGCCCTGTCGCTGTACATCTTCGGAGCCGGAGTCATCACCGATTTCTCCTTTATCTTCATTGTTGGTATTCTTACCGGAACGTTCTCCTCCATCTTTATTGCTAGCCCCATATTCTACTGGTGGCACAAGGGTGATCGTCGCCACGTCGAAGAGCACCAGCTCACGCCGAAGCGCTATGAGTGGGAGAGCGCGAGTGAAAATTAAGCTATCAATAGTTGATTTTTAAACAGGAATGGCGAATCGGCAACGATTCGTCATTTTTATTTTAAGTGATCGATTGAAGTCGCCAACTGCTTAGCTCCACGATTCTAATACTAGTATCCTAATTTTATGCTTTGGACGACAACTGATACCAACCAGATTCTAGCCGCCACTCTAAGCGAAGAGCTACGTGTGTCCAAGGTCATGGGCGAATTGCTTTCGCAGCGAGATTTGGGCACGGTCGAAGCTGCGGAAGAGTTTCTTCGCCCACGGCTGGCACAGTTGGACAATCCCTTTGCGCTGAAAAACCTTCGCGCCGCAGTGACACGTATTGAACAGGCGATCGAGGCGAAAGAGTCGGTGCTGGTGTTTGGTGATTATGACGTCGATGGCGTAACTAGCACCGTGCAGCTCGTTAGTATGCTACGTACGCTCGGTTTAGAGCCGCGCTATTGTGTGCCGCTGCGCTTAGATGAAGGATATGGCTTGAGCCGTGAGGCAATCACCCGTGTCTTCGCAGGTGAAGTGCCAGACTTATTTATTGCGCTGGACTGTGGCACTAACGCACACGAACCAATCGCATATTTGCGTGAGTTGGGCTGCGACGTGATTGTGGTCGATCATCACCAGACCAAGACGATCGCACCTGAAGGGTGTATTTTTGTAAACCCGCATGTGAACGATCTTGAGGATGCGCCGTGGCGCGATCTGTGTACTGCGGGTCTTGTGTTTAAGCTGTTGCACGGGCTTCTAAAAAGTCGTCGCGAGGCTGAAGATTCGCGCGTAGATGGGATTCAACTTAAAGACTACCTAGACCTCGTCGCGATGGGCACGATTGCCGATCTGGTACCGTTGCGCGGGGAAAATCGTATTCTCTCATGGTTTGGCTTGCGCCACCTGCGTGCGAATGGCCGCATTGGCATTGGCGCTTTAGCCGAAATCAGCGGCATGGATGCCAGTCAAGAAATGGCGGCATCTGATATTTCGTTTAAACTCGCGCCGCGCATTAATGCCAGTGGGCGCTTGGGTGATGCGTCACTGCCGATGAATCTGCTGTTGAGCAATGATTTGGCAGCATGCCAAAAGATTGCGCGCGAGCTCGATACGATGAATCGCGAGCGCCAAGGTATTGAGCGCGGCATTGCCGCTAAGGCAGAGCAACGGGCGGCTGAGGAGTTTGCGGATGAACCAGGTATTGTGTTGTTCGCTCAAGATTGGCACCCCGGGGTCGTCGGTATCGTGGCGAGTCGCGTGAGCCGTCACTTTCATAAGCCCTGTGTAATTCTCGGTGCGGATGGTGACGACGCGCATGGTTCCGGGCGTAGTGTGGCGACGGTAAATTTAGTCGAGGTCTTTCAACGTTGTACCGATTTTCTCGGCCACTGGGGAGGCCATCCGATGGCGGCAGGTGTTTCGCTGAAAGTCGCGAACATTAAAGCATTTACCGAGTGCTATCTCAAAAGTTTGAAGGCGCTCTATCCTAATGGTTTGCCTGAGCCGTCACTGAAGTTGTCCACTTGGTTGGAGGTTGAAAACTTAGAAGAGGGCTTACTTGAAGAGCTGGACCGTTTGCATCCGTTTGGTCAAGGCAATGCCGAGCCAGTATTTGGTTTGCGTGGCGTTGTTCTTGAAGAAGCGCCGCATGCCTTCGGTGAGGGCAACTTCCGTTTCCGTATGCCAAGAGTTGAGGGTAACCGAAGTGGCGTCGCTGGTATCGCATGGCGTATGCATGGTGTGCCGGAAGTGGGGCAGTCAATCGATTTAGCGGTGCGCTTTTCATGGAACCATTGGCGCAACAGTCGCTATCCGCAAGTGACTCTGATCGACTGGAAGCCGTCGGCCTAGCTGGACCCTGAGTATTCAGCTGAATGAAACGGGCTAGAGTGTGAGTGAGACAATCGCACTTGGCTGCTAGTGCGTCAGAATTCGCTGTTGTCTGTAAATTATAGATTGCAGCGGGCAGATCTGGGTGGGAGATGTCTAATGATTGCAGTCCTGCATGGAGGGCTGAGTGCACGCGCTTGGGATCTGGAAGAGTTAGCTATTATGCCGTTAGTTAAGTGCTGTTGCGGCGACTATAGAGTTCAATGGTTAATCTATTCAAATTATTTTGAATGATGCATATTTGGTCCCAAAGGACTAGATTCATTAATTGCGAATCACCCTAGCATGAGTCATTTTAATATTCCGCTTTATTTACACGTTTGCAATCAGAATTAGTCACCAATGAAACTAGCTGACTCTCCAAAATACACAGTATCAGTACACCGCCGAGGCTGGTTTAGCTGGACTGTCAATGCGCACCAGCGCGAGTCAATCTCGACTCAGTACGTCCAGCAAGGTTCGAATCTAAGCTGGATAATGGACGAGGGAAGTGATGCGCGAATCTTGTTTCGCCGTGGCATGCATTTTTTGAGTGTTCATGAAAATCACGTATTAATAGCCAGAGAATTGGTGTTATAAAAACTCATGAATCAGGCAAAAAAAGGGGCCTTATCGATTGCACTACTGGATCAACATTGCATCTTACGTGATGAACTTGAATCCTTGTTTGACGGGACGGAGGAGCTAGCGGTCGTCGGTAGTGTTTCGCGCCCCAAAGAGCTTTTAAAGTGCTTTAATATCCTGCAGGTCGATGTCGTGGTGATGGGCTTGATCTTCGACGGTGACGATGCCCTACGCGATATTACTTATTGGTCCGAATCACATCCTGAAACTAAGTTTCTTGTGCTGTCTCAACTCCCGGAAATAACCTGTGCGAGGCGTGTCCTAGACGCGGGTGGAAATGGTTATTTAATGAAAGGGAGTTCACCGAGTGCCCTTATCGACGGAGTTTTTCGAGTCGCTGCTGGTGGAGTGGTGGTTAGTGCCTCCATCGCCGATCAATTATTGACCGATTTCTCTAAACGCACGACTCGAAACGAGATGAATTGTTTCGACCAACTCACGGCTTTAGAGCTGCATGTGTTGAGTCTGATCGGACAGGGGTATGCCAATACTGCGATCGCGACTACAATGGATCTCAGCAAGGATGCTGTGAGCACTTGTAAAGAAGGTCTCAAAGCGAAACTCTCGGTAACAAGTAGTCAGCAATTGATGCAACTCGCCCTGCAGCGCCTAGGGTGTCGTTAAAAGTCGGAGAGCTGGCGATTCATATATACCTGGCATAGATTTAGTGTCCTAGAAGTGCGTTAATCGAGCGAGCAACTGATGAGTTCGGGTAGGATGTACTTACGACCTGCCTTTGATCCGGTGTCTAGCGTAGTATGCTATTTGAGTGAGCAATGGTGGTCATTGCTGAGATCGAAAAGTTCTGCAGTGAAATTAAACCCGTGCTGTAGTCCTTTGCAATCGGCTGAAGTTGGATGCTGTGGTGCTCTATCGAGAGTCACTTGATTGGAGCACACCGGGTGTCACTTGTAGTTTACAGCAAAAATGTGAAACTCGGGTGGACTCTTTGAGAGAAATCGCCAGATTGATCAGTTTGTATGACTATCACCGCTTCTAATATTCTTCTAGGTGTCAACGTGGACCACTGCGCGACAGTGCGCCAAGCGCGCTTTCGAGAGCATGCCCTCGATCATGGTAACGAAGTTGAGCCCGACCCCGTTGCGTTTGCCTTGCTGTGTGAACAAGCTGGGGCGGATGGTATTACGATGCACCTGCGTGAGGATCGTCGCCACGTGCAGGACGCAGACATTCGCCGTGCGCATGCGCAGATTCGCACACGCTTGAACTTTGAGATGGGTTGTTCAGACGAGATCGTGGCGCTCGCGTTAGAACTGAAGCCGCATTCGGTCTGTCTTGTGCCAGAGAGTCGCGAAGAAGTGACAACTGAAGGCGGCCTTGATATCGTCGGGCAGAAATCGCGTGTGGGGGATGTGGTTTCGGCGATGACAGAGGCGGGTATTATCACTAGTTTATTTATTGATCCCGATCGAGCACAAATCGAGGCCTCCGCTGAACTGAAGGCACCGTGGATCGAGCTGCACACTGGAGCTTATGCGAATGCATATTATGGTGATCGTCGCGCGGCAGAGTTGGAGATTCTTTGCCAGGGGGCAGAATTGGCGCATCGTCTTGGCTTAGTGGTGAATGCAGGCCATGGAATTAATTACACCAACATCTCGGAGGTGCTGGAGATCCCGCATCTGCATGAGTTGAACATTGGGCATACCATTGTGAGCCGCGCATTGTTTGTTGGAGTGGAGCAGGCCGTTCGTGAAATGAAGGCATTCCTAAAATAGTGTGCAGAGCACTTTTATAGGCAAAATAGACGTGTCTTTTCGTTGAGTTTTAGTCGCTGCCGATTTTTACTTACATCTTTCTCTATTATATAACTTCCTTTGATTCCCTAGTATGAAAGCGTTGCCTTGCACACATCCAGCTCTTACCTGCCAAGAATCTGCCGAGCTCGAAGCTTTAATTCTTCCAGATGAAACCGCCGAATGGGCTGTGATGCAGCAGGCTGGGGTGGGTATTGCCAAGGCGATTTGCTTGGATTATCAAGAACTGCGACAGTTGCCAAAAGGGCTGAGTGTGCTGGCATTGATAGGTAAGGGGAACAATGGCGGAGATGCACTTCTCGCTTGTGGGCAGTTGTTAGCAGATTTTCCGCGCGCGCGCGTGACTTTGATATTTGCAGTCGATCCCGCCGCGCTAAAGCCTTTAGTGGCACGTGCGTATCAACAATTGAAGGGGCGCGTTAGCCAGCATGAGGTCGATGTTCAGAGTGATGTAGCGACGATCCATGAGCTGTTGGATACTGTTTCGGACGATGGTGCGTTTGATATTTGTATTGATGGCTTGTTGGGCATGTCGTTTCAGCCACCAGTGCGTGAACCGATGCGTGTGTTGATTGAGGCGATTAATAGCTATGAGAAAATCGGTCTGCGTGCAGCGGTGGACTTGCCCAGTGGCAAGGGCGATATTTCTGATGAGTTGAGCTTTCGGGCGGATTTCACCTATGCGACTGGAGTTGCGAAGAAGGTGTTGTTCGAGGGCATCGCAGAATCCGGACGAGTGCGTACGATCGATCTTGGCTTTTTCCAGACACCTGCAGGTCAGGCGCTGGACGTTACGGAGATGGTTTTAAATGACTCAGTGTTGAACCCGTTGCGGGCTTTACGCCCTGCATCGGTTGACAAGCGTGCGTTTGGCCACCTATTTATACTTGGTGGCTCGGCCTTTATGCCGGGAGCTTTATTAATGGCGGTGCAGGCCGCAGTGCGTTCGGGCGTTGGCTTAGTCACTGCCTTTGCGCCGGCTTCAGTGGCAGCAACCTTGGCTGCTCAGGTGCCGGAGGCGATGTGGGTGCCGTGGCCTGAGACTGCCAATGGCACGTTGAATCCGCGAGCGACGCCATTATTGCTGGATCGTATTGATCAGGCGACCGCAGTACTGCTTGGCCCAGGTATGGGCAAAGATCGCAATACTGAGATGGTGGCCCAGGAGATCGTGAAGACAGTGGATCTACCGGTTGTTTTGGATGCAGATGCGTTGCGATTACGTGTCCTGGAATTGATTCCGAAGCGTAAGTCTTCCGCAGGTTCTGTTATTTTAACCCCGCACATGGGTGAGTTTATGCTTATCGCGAAGCTCGATAAGCCTGATTACTCGAATGAGACCTTAAGGACGTTTTGCCAAAGTTATCGTGTGACGACGGTTCTTAAGTCGGCGCATACGCGCATCTGTGATGGTGAAAATATTTGGTATAATGCTTGTGGGGGACCAGTTCTATCGCGTGGCGGTAGTGGTGACCTGCTGGCGGGGCTTATTGGAGGTATGATTGCTCAAGGTCGTGCGGATGCGCAGACCTGTGCTGCTCGTGGTGTAGTGCTACATGGGCTTGCGGCTCAGCGACTGGCTCGCGCGCACGGTCAGGTTGCAGTGCACACTACGCAGCTATTAGAATATTTGCCTAGCGTTTTGCGACAGGTGTAGGTTGGTTTACTTTTGGTGGGCTGTCGTTGAGAGCCGTTCTTGGGTATCGGTGCTCCCAATCTTCTTACCTAGCAAAATTAAGATTGTTCTAGATGGTCGATCTGTTAGTTTCTAGAAATGCTCTCGCCATTAAATCAACGTCAAGCATTGTTGGTGCTTAACGCCTTGCCGCTTGTCGGTCCGATCATGTTGCGGCATCTAATGGATGCTTTCGGTGGCGATGCTGTTGCGGTGCTTACTGGTAAGCATGCGAAGCTGCTCGGAGTGAAAGGAGTTGGGCCCAAGGCTGCTGATGCGATGGTGCATTGGGCAGATCGATTTGATCTCAGCAAAGAGGTAGCAAAGATGCGTCAGACAGGCACACGATTCTTCATTCAAGAAGATGATAAATTCCCAGAATTGCTCAGGGAAACGTATGATCCACCTATCGGTTTGTATTGGCAAGGTGAATACGTCGTGGATCGTCCCTGCGTGGCGATTGTCGGTACGCGTCGCTCCACACTATATGGGCATAGTGTGACGAAAAAATTTGCTTCCGAACTGGCAGGTCTCGGTTTTTGTATCGTCAGTGGCATGGCGAGTGGCACCGATACCGCGGCTCATGAGGGCGCACTGGAGGCCGGCGGTAAAACCGTCGCGGTTTTTGGCTGTGGTTTGGATACGATCTATCCGCCTGAGAATAAAGACTTGTATGAAAATATCGTCGCGCATGGCGCGGTCGTCAGTGAGTTCCCTTTTGGGCGACGTGCGGATCGACAGACTTTCCCGATGCGCAACCGAGTGGTGGCTGGTATGTGCCAGGGAGTCATTGTGATCGAGAGTGCAGTGTCCGGGGGGAGTATGATTACTGCGCGTTTTGCGGGTGAGCAGGGGCGCACGTTGATGGCGGTGCCTGGCCGAATCGACCAAGCAAGCAGCGGCGGCTGTCATCAGTTGATTCGCGATGGCGCAATCATGGTGACTTCGGTGGATGATATTTTGGAGGAGCTTCGCTACCAGCGCATGCAGTTTCCCGTACAAGGGTCGGGGCTGAGTCTGGAGGCTGCGGAATCCACACCACCGTCCCTGTCAGGTATAGAGCAGGCAGTGATGGATTATTTTGTTGGCGGTGAAATTGCCTCGCCCGATGCGTTGGCCGAGCGTTTAACACGGCCAATTGCCGAGATATCGGGAGTGTTGATGGGGCTCGAGTTGAAGCGTCTGATCGTGAAACGTGCGGATGGTCGTTTCGAAGCGCGCTAGCTGCAGAATTCTCATTCTTAGAATGGAACCAATCTGCGTGAGTCTTGACAGTATGGGCTCGGTTTTTTATATATTTTAGACTCTTGATCAAAAAAATTACAGTTGCATGGCTATTGAGCCTGTTTGTTTGGAACGTCGCGTTAGCGGGGGTGCCAAGCGTGTTGCTGTGTTTGCATCATGATTTTGCGGTGCATCTTGAAACTGAAGGTGCCGAGCATGGCCACTGTGACGATGGGCATGATCATGTGGAGTCTCAGGAAACAGAACTATGCGTCGTCAAGGATGGTTGCACCGATCTTGAGTTGCAGGGAGGCGAGCAAATTCCTTCGCGCTTGAATGAAGTGCGTTCAGTGGATTTGCCAATCCTCTCTGTCGCTGAGTTTAACTTTCATGATTTGGACGTCCGTAAGATAGAGACCTTAAGCATCTTGCTTTCACGACTTCGCGGTCCGCCGCCGTCGGCGCATTGGTTGACTGATTACTACATTCAAAAGACAGTCCTGCGGGTCTGATATCCTAATACACTTAGCTTTACTGGTTTAATCAAACCAGTCGTATTTGTAGCAGCACGCTACGCCACAGCTTCATTGTATTAGGATTTTTTATGGTTAACTTTTTGAAATTAGGACGCGCTGCCGCGTTCGTCCTCATCGTCCAATCGACTTTAAGTAGTCTAGTCGCCGCACCGCTCTTGCTTAGCAAAGAGCAAGCCGTGGTACGTGCCTTGCAGCAGAACCCAGCGCTGAATGCGGCACGCACCACGATCGATCGTGCGCTAGGGAATCGTCAGCAAGCGGGACGCTGGGCGAATCCAGAGCTCAGTATTGATTACACCACCGATCAGACCTTCAACGACGAAGGGGAGTATGGCTACTCCGTTGGCTTCGAGCAGCGCTTTCCCGTAACGAACCGACTGCGCCTGCAACAGTCGATCGCGCAAGATGAGATCGATTTGGCTGAAGCAGAAGTCGCCAATCAAGTGCGATTGCTCACGCTCGAGGTCGAGACCTCGGTCGCTGCGGCGACTGCGCTGGAAGCTCAAATCGAACTGCGCGACGAGCGTTTGGAGTTGAATCGTAAGTTCGCAGAGTTCATGGAGTCGCGGATTGGGACTGGAGAAGTCTCTTCAGTGGAGACCAATCAAGTGCAGATCGAGTTGTATGCAGTGGAGCAAGAGAAGCAGGAACTCTCGAATACGCTGTTATTGGAACTCGCTAAATTGAAGCAACTGGTAGGAGCTGATGTGGATGCCGAGCTGAGCTTAACCCATCAATTTGAACTGCCCGCCACGCAACCGCAGTTGGTCAGCCTCACGCAGGAGTCACTCGTGCAGCATCCCGAATATCGCATGAAGGCGTTGCTGTTTCGCATCTCCGATAAGCGAGTCTCCGTGACCAAGGCCAAGCGCTGGGCTGATATCGCGGTGCGTGTATTTTTTGAAGAAGAGCACAGTGTCGATGATCCTGGTGGCCTGGGGACGGACCGTTTCTTTGGTGTCGGTGTGTCAATTCCACTACCGTTGTTGGATCGCAAACAAGGCTCAATTCGAGTCAGCCGTGCAGAACAGCGACAGTTTAAATACGAGCTCGATCGCGTCGGTTTAGAGGTGCGCAGCGAAGCACACTCGCAGGCGACTCTCGCGGTGAGTCTGTATCAGCAGGCGCGCGACTATGATCAACACTTAACGCAGTTAGTGGCAAAAAACCTTGCCGAGATGAAGTCCGCTTATGGCGCGGGACAAATTAACCTGGTCGAGCTGTTTCGCTCACAAGAGCAAGGCCTTCGGGTGCAATCAGCACAACTGACTAAGCTGCACGATTTCGAACAGGCGATAATCCGCTGGAAAGCCGCCACCGCCCAGATGCAACCAGTGCTCTAATAACCCCAAACACTTTTTTAATTAAATTAAATGAAACAAACAAATTTTAATCTCAGCCTGAGTGTCATCTGTTTATCGCTACTAAGTGCCACTGCATCATGGGCTGCGATCGAGACGCCCATTATTCTCGATGCGACAGGAGTCGCGAATCTCCGGATTCAAACAGTGGAAGTGGAAGAGCGTGATTTTGAGACAACAGTCTTTGCGATCGGGCGTATTGAAGAAATCCCGTCGAAGCATTCTGTGCTGTCGTCTCGTGTCGCTGGTCGTGTGGTCGGTCTGCATGCATTCGAAGGAGATTCGGTGGCTGCGGGCGATGTGGTAGCGACGATTGAGACCCGCCTCATT
>Ga0066605_10000328_pt1 | contig 31936 bp, 18 predicted proteins | sample SaaInlLV_DNA_10m_FD_60385 | JGI IMG/M metagenome (GOLD analysis project Ga0066605, IMG submission 60385) | Marine microbial communities from expanding oxygen minimum zones in the Saanich Inlet - SI075_LV_DNA_10m | ecosystem: Environmental > Aquatic > Marine > Unclassified | place: British... | reverse complement strand
TCTTTTAATTTCTCAGCAGGAATTTCATCACCTACAAATTGTTTGATTACTTCAAAAGCGATTTCATGATTTGTGTAATCAGAAATATGATCAATAAAATGTTTGGAGAGCGGAGTGATATTTTCTGGAAAATATAAGCCTCTGTCTGGTGCAATTCCATTGACAACTGCGTTTTTGAAAGTTGTTGTTGGAGATTTATGGTGTAAACTGAAATAGTTCATGGGTATTTTTTATTTAGTTGGCTGAGTAGACAGTATTTTTATTCCTTCTTGATTTATTTCTGAAATAAACAGTTCAAAATTAATGCCTGTATTTGAATAGCTTTTTTTAATGCTTTTGTATACGTTTTTAGCACTTTCATCGCCTTTACAAAGTGCAAAAATTGTAGGGCCAGAACCACTAATTCCAGCGCCTAAAGCACCCGCTGCCATAGCACTTTCTTTTACCTTGTCAAAAAAAGGAATTAAATTTTTTCTAGCGGGTTCTACAATAATATCTACCAGAGAATTACTAATTAAATTATAATCAGATGAATGTAAACCGCTAATCAATCCCCCTACATTAGCCCATTGTATAACAGCATCTTTTAATGGAATTTCTTTTGGTAAGACTTCTCTAGCATCTTTAGTCTTCACCTCAATTTGCGGATGAATTGCAACAACCCTGAGTGCTGAAGGAACAGGTAATTTTATAATTTCTAAAGGCTTGTAACTTCTTACCAAAACAAACCCTCCAAAAATTGCAGCAGAAACATTGTCTGCAATTGGTGTTCCACAAGCAACTTCTTCACCAAACATAGCAAACTTTGTAAGTTCTAATTCAGTAAAGGGATTTCCTAGTAATTGATTTGCGCCAAAAGCTGCACCAGCTGCACTTGCAGCAGAACTTCCTAGGCCACTTCCTGGAGAGAAACCTTTATGGATTGTTAACGAAATTCCAAAATTGGCATTCGCCTCATTTAATATTTTTTTGACCACTGCACTTGCTGCATTTTTATCAATGTCAAAGGTTAAATCTGCACCCGTAATAACAGTAATTTTAACGCCTTTTTCTTTCGTTTTAGTAAACGTCATTTCATCTCCTAGCGAATCAACAGCAAAACCTAAGGAGTCAAATCCGCAAGAAACATTAGCCACTGTGGCGGGAGCAAATATTTTTAAATAATCCATATTTTTATTGATTTGCAATTCTAATTACATCTGCAAATATACCAGAAGCAGTAACTTCTGCACCAGCACCTGCCCCTTTTATTAATAAGGGGTTTTCAGGATATCTGTCAGTAAAAAATAAGACAATATTGTCACTTCCTTCTAAATTGTAAAAGGGATGGTCCGAAGCAATGTGCTGTAGGCCAACATTGGCTTTTCCGTTGACAAATTCTGCCACATATTTTAGACGACAGTCTTTATCAGTTGCTTGTTTATAGATGTTTTGAAAATGATTTTCGTTTTTAATTAATGACGTATAAAAATCTTCATTATTTGCGGTTTGAAGACTTTCCCCGGGTAAAAAGGCGTTGTTAGAAATGTCTTCCAAGTCTAGCTGATAACCACTTTCTCTCGCTAGAATTAAAATTTTTCTAGCAACATCAACTCCACTTAAATCAATTTTTGGGTCTGGTTCTGTATACCCTTCTTTTTGAGCTTGTGCAACTACATCATGAAAAGTTGAGTGTTCGTTAAAATTATTAAAAACAAAGTTTAAACTACCTGATAAAACTGCCTGAATTTTATGAATTTGATCACCAGAATTAATTAAATTCTTAAGCGTGTCTATAATGGGTAATCCTGCACCAACATTTGTTTCAAATAAAAATGAAGCATTGTATTTTCTTGAAACCTCCTTTAAAACTTTATAATTATCAAAGGAAGAGGCGCACGCAATTTTATTACAAGTTACTATAGAAATACTTTGACGTAGATATTTTTCATATTCTTCAGACACTTGCTGATTTGCTGTATTGTCTATAAAAACACTGTTTCTATGATTTAATTCTTTTACTTTTTTATGAAAACGATCTAGGCTTGTAGGCTCTCCATTTTTTAAGTTTTCTTTCCAGTTTTCTAGGTTGATGCCATTGTCGTCAAAAAACATTTTTCTAGAATTTGAGATTCCAATAACTCTAATATTTAACTTTAAGTTTTCTTTTAAGAATTCTCGTTGTTTGTGCAATTGTGCTAAAAAGCGCTCACCAACATTCCCTACGCCAGTTACAAACAAGTTTAATTGCTTTATTCTCTCTCCAAAAAATTGTTCATGTAAAGTATTTAAGGCTTTTTTTGCATCCTTTTTATTGATGACAGCAGAGATGTTTTTTTCTGAAGAACCTTGAGCTATGGCTCTAACATTTACGTTGTTTTTTCCCAAAGAACTAAACATTTGTCCGCTCAATCCTTGGTAGTTTTTCATACTTTCTCCAACAACAGCAATAATTGCCAATTCATTTTCTACAATGATTGGTTTTATTTTCTTTTTTACGATTTCTATGCAAAAAGTATCCTCTAATAATTCTTTTGCTTTGTGAGCATCGTTTTCGTAAATACCAACACAAATAGAGTGTTCAGAAGAGGCTTGAGTGATAAAAATAATGTTGATTTTTTCTTGAGAAAGAGTCTCAAACAACCGTTTTGAAACTCCAGGAATTCCAATCATCCCACCCCCTTCTAAAGTGATTAAGCTTATGTCTTCTATATGTGAAATTCCTTTAACTTCATTGGTGTTTTTAGGGTTGTTAGAAATTAATGTTCCAGGATTTTCTGGATCAAAAGTATTTTTAATTCTAATAGGTATTTCTTTTCTTAAAGAGGGTTGAATTGTAGGTGGATACAAAACTTTTGCCCCAAAATGAGACAATTCCATTGCTTCTTCATAAGAAATTTCTGAGATTGGAAATGCTTGTTTTACTACCCTTGGGTTTGCAGAAAACATTCCAGGAACGTCTGTCCAGATTTGCAATTCTGAAGCATCTAAAGCTGCTGCATAAATTGAGGCAGAATAATCAGAACCACCTCTGCCTAATGTAGTTGTTTCATTGATCGTATTAGAAGAAATAAAACCTCCTAAAAAAGTAACTTGATGTTTATTTTTGGTAAAAAAAGAAGTAATATTATTCGTTGTAATTTCAAAGTTAACTTGAGCATTTAAGAAATCATTATTGGTAGAAATTAGGGCTCTACTTTCTTCGTGAGTTGCATCAAACTTCTCTTTTGCAGCATTTGCGATGATGTATGAAGAAAATCTTTCACCAAAACTAGATATTTTTGCAAGGGTTTTATCAGATAGTTCTTGTAATAAATAAATTCCTTCGTAAATAGAAAGTAATCTGTCAAACAAGCCAGTAACCTCTTGATTAACTTCTTTCTTATTAGTAGAGATTAAGTCATCAATAATTTGATAATGTACTTCTTTGATAGTTTCTAAAATCTCTTTTGCGGAGGTTATATTTTTTAAAGCTTTACTCGCACCTAAAATTAGTTTATCAGTTGTTTTTCCAAAGGCAGATACGACTACTGCAATTTTTTGATTTTTAGACTCCTTCTCAACGATTGCTAAGACTTTTTCTATGTTTTCTGAATTTGCGACAGATGAACCGCCAAATTTTAATACTTTCATTGGTAATGAATAGTTTTTGTAATTTAATTTTTTTGAGTTTATTTTGATGTTATTTAAAACAATAAATATGACCTATGATGTTATGTATATAGCAGAACCCCTAAAGGGTGAATGTTGAAGTTGTGTATGTAATTGTGCGCATAGAAATACAAACTACTCGAGTAGTTTTTGAAGAATTAGTATTTGTATTGAATAAATTCACAGAACAAAAATAGTAGTATTATTTAGTTATTTAACTTTCAGTGGGTATTATTTATTTATTTTAACTCATTAATATGGTATTGTTAAAAATTCCCTATTTCAACTGTTATTTTACTATCATTTAGTAAGTTGATTTGTTTTTTCTTTAATAATTAAAGCAATCGGTTTGTTTTCAATCTTACTTTCTAGCCATGATAAAATGTCTAAATATAAAAACGCTCTTTTCTCATATGGATGGCTTTCAAATATTTTTAATTTTGCGTGAATTTTTCTGAATTCATTTTTAATTTCATGTGGAAAAACATCACTTAAATCTTTTATTGATGTAAGAAAAACTTTTTGGACTTCTTGTAAATTTTCCATTTTTAACAAGAATTTGTAGGTGTCTACAAACTGTCTTTCCAAATCATAATCTAATCCACACTCGTAATGTGCAATCAGGTTTAAAATACGAGCAAAACACTGTAAATCTTCTGCAGCACTTATGTTTTTAGAGCGTATTATTTTTTGCAAATAAGCAATACATAACTTGTTTTTACCCATTCCAAAATACAAACAAGCAATTTTATAGTACAATAAAACAATATAATGACCATCGAGTCTATTTTTGTATTGATCTATTCTATTATTAATCCTTTCTACTAAGTGTTCACCTTCTTCAAAAGTACCTTCTAAAAAGTGAAGGTGTAGCTTGTTGGAATACAAATACAAGAAAATTAATAATTCTGTATTGGTATTCATTGGTATTTCTTGCTGGTTTATTTCTGCTTCAAAAAAAGTAAGTTCATTTTTAAAAATAGACACTTTTTTTACTAGAAATGAGGCTTCTAGCAAGTAGTTTTTAGATTTGAGGTAAAAAACAGGATGCAAGTGAATCAATTTTGTACTGTTAAATAAATCCACACATTTTCTAGCATATTTGTAACTTAATAAAAAATCTTGAATCAAAAAACTGTGCCATAAATGAGCTTTAAATAACCATAATTTTTCTCTAAAACCAAGCGTTTTGTAATCATATTTTGGCATTCGATCAGTAAAGTATTTGTCAATAAAATCAAGTTCTTTTATGTTTTTTACGTACCCATTTTGAATTAAATGACTATACAATTGGAGCGATAAATTTGAGAGTTTACTTGCAATTACATTTTGTTGGCTAAGTTCTTTTGCTTGGATAGATAATTGGTTTGCTCTGTTGCTTAAACTTCTTGTAATATATTGTGTTTCAATTACTTTTTCGAGCTCTACAATTTCGTAAGCAATGTTTTTTTCTTCATTATCTAAAGCCATGTTTTTAGCTTTTTCTAATAATTTTAAACTTTGTTTGTAGAGTCCTTTTTGATATAAGACAGTCGCAAAATCTAATTGTTCTCTAATTTGAATTCTAACATTTTTATGTGCAGGGTTTAATCGTAAACTAATTAAAATCTGTTTATATAAGTGTGCTTTTAAGTTTGAAAGCTGTTGTTTAGAAACAATTCCACTTCCAATAATTACTTTTTCATCATAAATTTTAAGCTTCTCTAAAAATTTAAATAAAGAGAAAAATTTAGCATCAATATTTCCGCCTAATCTACCTACATACAAATTAAACTGCCTCTTTTCTGACTTCGTCAAAGACTTAATTAATACAAAAAGAGCATCATTTTGCTGATTGGTTGATGTAATGCTTTTACCCATAAAGTGCTGGTATTTATATGTTTATGTTTTTGTAAATCATGTTAGAAATCGTACAATTTCGTAAAAATAACTATTTATTTTAATCTCAATAAATATATTTGATTATAATTAAGATAATCTTTATTTAAACTATGCAAGATAACAAGGTTCAAATTTTTGACACAACACTGAGAGATGGTGAACAAGTACCTGGTTGTAAATTAGATACAAATCAAAAATTAGTAATTGCTGAGAGATTAGATTTATTAGGTGTAAATATCATTGAAGCAGGTTTTCCTGTATCGAGCCCTGGAGATTTCAAGTCGGTTTCTGAGATTTCAAAAATTGTAAAAAATGCAACTGTTTGTGGATTAACAAGAGCAGTTGAAAATGATATAAAAATTGCAGCAGAAGCTTTAAAATATGCAAAACTACCTAGAATTCATACAGGGATTGGTACAAGTGATTCACACATAAAATATAAATTTAATTCCTCAAGAGACAAAGTCATTGAAAGAGCAAAAGGAGCCGTTTCTTACGCAAAGTCTTTTGTTGAAGATGTTGAGTTTTACGCAGAAGATGCTGGTAGAACTGATAATGAATATTTAGCAAGAGTTTGTGAAGAGGTTATAAAGGCTGGTGCAACAGTATTGAATATTCCAGACACAACAGGATATTGTTTGCCAGAAGAATATGGTGAAAAAATTAAGTATTTACGTGAAAATGTAGAAGGTGTAGAAAATGTAATTCTTTCTTGCCATTGCCACAATGATTTAGGAATGGCAACAGCAAATTCAATTGCAGGTGTTATTAATGGTGCTCGTCAAATAGAGTGTACCATTAATGGAATTGGCGAAAGAGCAGGAAATACAGCTTTAGAAGAAGTAGTAATGGTCTTAAGACAACATCCTTATTTAAACCTAGAAACAAGTATCAATACAAAATTATTATACGATACAAGCATCATGGTTCGTGAAAGTATGGGAATGCCCGTTCAACCAAACAAAGCAATTGTTGGCGCCAATGCTTTTGCTCATAGTTCTGGTATTCATCAAGATGGAGTTATAAAAAACAGAGAAACATACGAAATTATGGATCCTGAAGATGTTGGTGTTACAGAAAGTGCTATTGTATTAACTGCAAGAAGTGGTAGAGCAGCTCTAGCATACAGAGCAAAAAAAATTGGTTATGAACTAACTAAGGTACAATTAGATGTTGCTTACACTGCTTTCTTAAGTACAGCTGACAAACAAAAAGAAGTAAAAGATACCGATATTCATCGTATCATGAAGGAAGTGAATAAAATATCTAAAATAGTGATGGTGTAAAAAATTAAAAAAAACTTTGTCTTCAATGGTAGTTGTGAATTTTAAGCCAACTATTTTAAAACAAGCAACTACCTTTGATTACAAACATAAACTAGAGACGACATTATACACAATGAAATACACAATTGCAGTAATTCCTGGAGATGGTATTGGACCAGAAGTAACGAGTCAGGCAAAAAAAGCATTAGATGCTGTCGCGGAGGTTTATGACCATATCTTTTTATACAAAGAAGCTCAAATGGGAGCCTGTGCAATTGAAGAAACAGGAAATCCACTACCAGATGAAACCATAGAAATATGCAAAGACTCAGACGCTATTTTATTTGGAGCAATTGGAGAAGTAAAGTACGATAATGACCCTACCCTAAGAATAAGGCCAGAACAAGGGCTTTTACGTTTAAGAAAAGAATTAGATTTATTCTGTAACATAAGACCTGTAAAGGCTTATGATAAATTAATAAAAAACTCTCCTCTAAAAAAAGAAGTTATTCGTGGTACTGATATTTGTATTTATAGAGAATTAACAGGAGGAATTTATTTCGGAAAAAAAGAGACAAGTAAAGATGGTAAATCTGCTTTTGATGGCTGTTCCTATTCTGTTGAAGAGATTGCTAGAGTTACACATTTAGCATTTAAAGGGGCTCAGAATAGAAATAAAAAAGTGACTTTAATAGATAAAGCGAATGTTCTAGAAACTTCTCGCTTATGGAGAAAAACAGTTACAAATATTGCAAAAGAATACAAAGACGTCGCTTTAAAATTTTTATTTGTTGACAATGCAGCAATGCAAATAATTTTAAATCCTAAACAATTTGATGTGCTTCTTACAGAAAACTTATTTGGAGATATTATTTCTGATGAAGCAAGTGTAATTTGTGGTTCTATAGGTTTATTAGCTTCAAGCTCAATTGGCAATAAAAATGCTTTATTTGAACCTGTCCATGGCTCTTATCCACAAGCAAAAGGAAAAGACATTGCAAACCCTTTAGCATCTATTTTATCGGCAGCAATGTTGTTAGAGCATTTAGGTTTGCATGACGAGGCAGATGCGATTCATAGAGCAGTTGAAACATCACTAGACTTAGGTATTACTACACAAGATTTAAAGGGAGAAAATCAGTATGCGGCTTCTACTGCTAAAGTGGGAGATTTTATTGCTGATTATATTTTAAATCAAGAAGATAGTAGTATGAATTTTAAAAATATTCACATGGGACAGAGTACAATAATTTAAAAAGTTATTGCTTTGGTTGTTGTTTATTATAGAGATACATAGTTCCAAAAAAAATACAATTATACTCTATAATTGCATTCTTTTTTAAAAATTATTATGCAGTCTTAGTAGGTGCTATTTAGATTATAATTTAAAATAAAGCTTTCCATTAAAATGGAAAGTTTTTTAATGATTTTATTTCAATGATTGAATGTCATAATTAAAAATAGATAAGTAGCTAAAAATTAGGTATTTATGTTGTTTTTTGAACACCTGAATTTAAAGAATTTTATTGAATTATATTCAACAAAAATAGTGAAACACAGTAATTTAGTCAACAAATTGAAGAAAACAGTAAATGAAACTAAATAAACACAGTAGTAGATTAACACAAGATGAATCTCAGCCAGCATCACAAGCAATGTTGTATGCTGTTGGTCTGACTGATGATGATATGCAAAAAGCGCAGGTAGGTATTGCTAGTACTGGCTATGATGGTAACCCTTGTAATATGCATTTAAATAATTTAGCTGCAGAGGTTAAAGTTGAAAGTAAAATTGCAGGTTTAGTTGGTTTAGGATTTAATACAATAGGAGTTTCTGATGGAATATCAATGGGAACTTCAGGTATGAATTACTCATTAGCATCTAGAGATATTATTGCAGATTCAATTGAAACTGTTATGAATGCTCAGAGTTATGATGCCTTGGTTTCTGTGGTAGGCTGTGACAAAAATATGCCAGGAGCAGTGATTGCAATGTTGAGATTGAATCGCCCATCTATAATGATGTATGGTGGAACAATTGCATCTGGGAGTTATAAAGGAAGAAAGTTGAATATTGTCTCTGCTTTTGAAGCTTTAGGGCAAAAAGTAGCTGGTGAAATAGATGAGGAAGAATATAGAGAAATTATAAAGAGCGCAATTCCTGGAGCTGGAGCATGTGGTGGAATGTACACTGCAAATACAATGGCTTCTGCCATCGAATGTATGGGTTTTGCACTGCCTTATAATTCGTCAATTCCTGCAGAAAACCCGAATAAATTATCGGAAGCAGAAAGAACTGCTTTGGCCGTAAAAAATTTATTAGAATTAGATCTAAAACCCTTAGATATTATCTCTAAAAAGTCTTTAGAAAATGCCATTGCAATTGTAAACGCTCTGGGTGGTTCTACGAATGCCGTATTACACTTTTTAGCAATTGCACATGCTGCAGATATTGAATTTACTTTAGAGGATTTTCAAAAAGTAAGTGATAGAACTCCTTTAATTGCAGATTTAAAGCCTTCAGGAAAATATTTAATGGAAGATGTTCATGGTGTTGGAGGAACCCCTGCAATTATGAAATATTTATTAGACAATGGATATCTACATGGAGATTGTTTAACTGTAACTGGAAAAACATTGGCTGAGAATTTAGCAAATGTTAAAGCAATGGAATTTGATGACCAGGATGTCATTTACCCCAAAAATAAAGCATTAAAATCATCAGGAAATATTCAAATAATTTATGGAAATCTTGCTACAGAAGGAGCTGTTGCTAAAATTTCTGGAAACGAAGGTCTACTTTTTCAAGGAAAAGCAGTGGTTTATGATGGTGAACAAGCAGCAAATACAGGTATTTCAAATGGAGAAGTAGCAAAAGGAGATGTAGTCGTCATTAGATATGTTGGACCAAAAGGAGGTCCTGGAATGCCAGAAATGTTAAAACCAACTTCGTTAATTATGGGAGCAGGTTTAGGGAAGTCAGTTGCGTTGATAACAGATGGTCGTTTTTCTGGAGGAACACATGGTTTTGTAGTTGGTCATATTACACCAGAGGCACAATCTGGAGGTGCAATTGGACTTTTAAAAACGGGTGATATTATTAAAATTAGTGCAGAGGATAATTCTATAAATGTTTTAATTTCTGAGGAAGAACTTTCAGCAAGAAAAGCAACTTGGACTGCACCTGCGCTAAAGCACAAAAAAGGGATTTTATATAAATATGCTAAAACTGTAGCATCTGCATCTAAAGGATGTGTTACAGATTTATAATAAAAAAGAGTGTCATTTCTACTTTGGTAGGAATCTAAAAGAATACATATGGAAACAAAAACCATAAAAGATAATGAAACTTCAATAAAAGTTACAGAAAGAATTTCTGGGAGCGAGGCAATTGTAAAATGTTTAATTGAAGAAGATGTAAAAATAATCTATGGATATCCTGGAGGAGCTATTATGCCAGTATATGACGAATTATACAAATACCAAGATAAAATTCATCACGTTTTAACCCGTCATGAGCAGGGAGCAACTCATTCTGCACAAGGGTTTGCGAGAATTTCTGGAAAAGTTGGAGTAGCAATTGCAACTTCTGGTCCGGGAGCTACCAATTTAATTACAGGTATTGCAGATGCACAAATAGATTCTACACCAATGGTATGTATTACAGGTCAAGTTCCATCTCATTTATTGGGTAGTGATGCATTTCAAGAAACAGATATTGTGGGTATTTCAACACCCGTAACAAAATGGAACTGTCAAGTTACCAAAGCAGCTGATATTCCAGAAGCTCTAGCAAAAGCATTTTACATTGCAAGAAGTGGAAGACCTGGACCTGTTTTAGTGGATATTACAAAAGATGCTCAGTTTGAAGAATTTGACTTTACATACGAAAAATGTACCAAAGTAAGAAGTTATAATCCTATTCCAAAAACAGAATTTTCTTCTTTAGAAGCGGCGGCAAAACTAATAAATACTGCTAAAAAACCATTTATTATTTGGGGTCAAGGTATTATTTTAAGTGAGGCTGAAGATCAATTAAAAGCACTTATGGAGAAAGCAGGTATACCAGCTGCTTGGACAATCTTAGGCGCTTCTGCAATTGAAACTTCACACCCTTTAAATGTTGGCATGCTTGGTATGCACGGTAATTATGCTCCCAACGTTTTAACCAACGAATGTGATGTTCTAATTGCTATAGGAATGCGTTTTGATGACCGTGTTACAGGGAAGTTAGATGAATATGCAACACAAGCAAAAGTTGTTCATTTTGAAATAGATCCTGCAGAAATTGATAAAAATGTAAAAACAGATGTCGCTGTATTAGGTGATGCTAAGGCTAGTTTAGAAGCTATTTTGCCTTTAATAAATGAAAATACTCATACTGAATGGCACCAAAAATTTAAAGATTTGTTCGCTATTGAGTACGAAAAAGTAATTAAAAATGATTTATACCCAACCAAGGAAGGATTAACGATGGGTGAGGTTATAAAAGAGATAAATAGTCAAAGTAAAGGGAACGCTGCAATAGTTACAGATGTAGGTCAGCATCAAATGATTGCTTGTCGATATGCCGAGTTTAATAAAACAAAAAGTAATATTACTTCAGGGGGATTAGGAACAATGGGCTTTGGTTTGCCTGCTGCTATTGGTGCAAAAATGGCAGCTCCAGATCGTGAAGTAGTTTCTATTTCTGGAGATGGAGGTTATCAAATGACACTTCAAGAGTTGGGTACTATATTTCAACAAAAAGCAGCTGTAAAAGTAGTGGTTTTAAACAATGATTTTTTAGGAATGGTACGTCAATGGCAACAATTGTTTTTTGACAAGCGATATGCTTCTACAGAAATGGTAAATCCAAATTTTGTAGCCATTGCAGAAGGGTATTATATCAGAGCAAAAAAAGTAACAAAACGAGAAGAATTAGCAGAAGCAGTTGCAGAGATGATGGCTAGTAAAGAAGCTTATTTTCTAGAGGTCTGTGTTGAAAAAGAAGGAAATGTATTTCCAATGGTTCCTTCAGGAGCAAGTGTTTCAGAGATAAGATTAGAGTAGTTATGAATACAGAAACAAGATTATATACGATATCTGTTTATACAGAAAACAACATCGGTTTGTTGAATAGAATTTCAGCAATTTTTCAAAGAAGACATATCAATATAGAGAGTTTAAATATTTCTCCATCAGAAATTTCAGGGGTTGCTAAATTTACAATTGCTGTAAATATGACGGAAGAGAATGTCAAGAAAATAATAGGTCAGATAGAAAAACAAGTAGAGGTAATTAAAGCGTATTATCACGATGAAGAAAATACCATATATCAAATTTCAGGTTTGTTTAAAATTAAATCAAAATTATTATTTGAAGAACCTCAAATTCAGAATATTATCAAAGAAAGTAATGCGAGAATAGTTACTGTAAATACTGCTTTTTTTGTGCTCGAAAAATCCGGTAAAAAAGATGAAATTGTAAAATTACACGAAGAATTAAGTGCCTTTGGTATTATGCAATATACGCGTTCTGGTCGAGTAGCCATTACAAAAGATGAAATGAAAATATCAACATTATTAGAATCATACAATAACTAAATTAAATAAAATGTCAAATTATTTTAACACATTAACATTAAGAGAAAAATTAGAACAATTAGGAAAATGTCGTTTTATGGACGCTTCAGAATTTGAAGACGGTGTGAGCGCATTAGTAGGAAAGAAAATTGTTATTGTAGGTTGTGGAGCTCAAGGTTTAAACCAAGGTTTAAATATGAGAGAATCTGGGTTAGACATTTCGTATACACTTAGACAAGCTGCCATAGATCAAAAAAGAGAATCATACATAAATGCGAGCTCTAACGGTTTTACTGTTGGAACCTATGAAGAATTAATTCCTACAGCAGATGTTGTATTAAATTTAACTCCAGACAAACAGCACACAAATGTTGTAAATACGATAATGCCTCTCATGAAAAAAGGCGCAACATTATCTTATTCTCATGGTTTTAATATTGTTGAAGAAGGAATGAAAGTTCGTAAAGATTTAACGGTAATTATGGTAGCACCAAAGTGCCCTGGATCAGAGGTTCGTGAAGAGTATAAAAGAGGTTTTGGAGTACCTACTTTAACAGCAGTTCATCCAGAAAATGACCCAGAAGGAAAAGGTTGGGCGCAAGCTAAAGCTTATGCAGTTGCAACTGGAGGTCATAGAGCAGGAGTTTTAGAATCTTCTTTTGTTGCTGAAGTAAAGTCTGATTTAATGGGAGAGCAAACGATTTTATGTGGTTTGTTGCAAACAGGGGCAATTTTATCTTTTGATAAAATGGTTGAAGAAGGTATTGAAGCTAGTTATGCAGCGAAACTAATTCAATACGGTTGGGAAACTGTAACGGAAGCTCTAAAACATGGAGGAATTACAAACATGATGGATAGATTGTCTAATCCAGCTAAAATAAAAGCCTTTGAGATTTCTGAAGAATTGAAAGATATTATGCGTCCATTATTTCAAAAACATATGGATGATATTATGACAGGTCATTTTTCAAAAACAATGATGGAAGATTGGGCTAATAATGATAAAAATTTATTAAGTTGGAGAGCAGCTACAGGCGAAACTGCATTTGAAAAGCAACAAATTACATCTCAAGAAATTTCAGAACAAGAATATTTTGATCACGGAACCTTATTGGTTGCTTTTGTAAGAGCTGGAGTAGAACTTGCTTTTGAAGCAATGACAGATTCTGGTATTATTGATGCTTCTGCCTACTATGAATCATTACATGAAACACCATTAATAGCAAATACAATTGCACGTAAAAAATTATACGAAATGAACCGTGTAATTTCTGATACTGCAGAATATGGTTGTTATTTGTTTGATCATGCTTGTAAGCCTTTATTAACTGATTTTATGAAGTCCGTTAAGACAGATCTTATTGGAAAGAAATTTACAGGTTCTAATGATGTTGATAATAAAGAATTAATTAGAATTAATGCAATTATTAGAAATCATCCAGTTGAAAAAGTAGGAGAAAGATTAAGAGCTTCTATGACCGCAATGAAAGTGATAAAATCTGCTTAAATAAATATTAAACTTTTTATAAAAACCTATTATACTCTCATGTCTAATAGGTTTTTATCTTTTAACAATACAAGTAAAAATATTAGTTTTTTGTAGAAGTTTATTGATAAAACTTAAAGTAGCTTCAAGTAAGAGATTATTATGATAATATCAAAATTCCGAAATGCTTTTCGTGAATAAACTCAAGTTATAAAGTCAATTCAGTGTTATTTCTGTAATTTTGAATTTTACAATTATAGTATAATTAATTAGGTTTAAAATTTTTATTTTAAAAACAATTTATGAAAAATCAGTTTATAGAAGTTCCAGAAGCATATAAAATTACGTCCCTTTTACATCAAAAAACATATTTAGTTAGTGGTGAATTAAAAGAATGGAAAGGAGAGTTTACAGAGGTGTATTCTACGATTTCATCAACGAAAGAATACAAGCCAACGTTGTTAGGTACTGTTCCAAATTTATCAGGTGATGAAGGCCTAGAGGCTTTAGACGCTGCTTATAAAGCGTATGATAAAGGACAAGGTTTATGGCCAACGATGAGAGTTGTAGACAGAATTGAGTGTATGGAAGAATTTGCAGAGCAAATGAAAACCAAACGGGAAGAAGTTGTAAAACTTTTAATGTGGGAAATTGGGAAATCATTACCAGACTCTGAAAAAGAATTTGATAGAACTATAGAGTATATTTACGATACAATTGAAGATTATAAGCAAATGGACAGAGACTCTGCCAAGTTTGAAAAAAGCAGTGGAGTTTATGCTCATATTAGACGGGGTCCTTTGGGAGTTGTGTTGTGTCTAGGGCCATACAATTACCCTTTAAACGAAACATTTGCATTGTTGATTCCTGCTTTAATGATGGGAAATACAGCTGTATTTAAACCAGCAAAACATGGGGTTTTATTACTGTCTCCACTTATGGAGGCTTTTCAAAATAGTTTTCCAGAAGGTGTTGTAAATGTAATTTATGGTAGAGGTAGAGTTTTGGCAACGCCAATTATGAAAACAGGTAAAGTAGATGTGCTGGCCTTAATAGGAAATAGTGTTTCTGCAAATGCGATACAGGCAAACCATCCTTTTAAAAATAGATTGCGTTTGGTGTTAGGGCTAGAAGCAAAAAACCCTGCAATTGTATTACCGGATGCAGATTTAGATTTGGCAATTGATGAATGTATTTCTGGAGCTACTTCTTTTAACGGACAACGATGTACAGCCTTAAAAATTATATATGTTCACGAACATATAGTAGACAAGTTTAACAAGCGTTTTAGTGAAAAAGTAGATGCTTTAAAATTTGGAAACCCTTGGGAAAAGGATGTGAAATTAACCCCTTTGCCAGAACCAGGCAAGCCAGACTATATTCAAGAATTAATTGACGATGCTACTGCAAAAGGAGCAAAAGTAATTAATGAAAAAGGAGGTAAAACCTCAGAAAATTATATTTTCCCAGCAGTTTTATATCCCGTTTCTAAAGATATGAGAGTTTTTCAAGAAGAGCAATTCGGACCCGTAACGCCTGTTGTTTCTTTTAAAAATATTCAAGAACCCTTAGATGATATGGCAGCATCTAATTATGGACAACAAGTAAGTGTTTTTGGAAGCGAAGTAAAAACGTTGGCCCCTTTAATAGACGCTTTGGTAAATTTGGTCTGTAGAGTAAATTTAAATAGTGCTGCTCAAAGAGGGCCAGACGTGTATCCTTTTACAGGAAGAAAAGACTCTGCAGTAGCAACTTTAAGTGTTCATGACGCATTGCGATCTTTTTCTATTAGAACTTTTCTAGCCTCTAAAGATACCTCATACAATAATGCAATTTTAGAGGATTTATTGGATAAAAAAGCGTCTAATTTTATTAGTACAGATTACCTATTATAAATTATAAAAATAAAAAACCTCCATTTGGAGGTTTTTTATTTTAAGATCTTATATTGAAGTTAGAATTAAAAAGTGTGAATGCTATATAATTTAGTATTTTTTAAAAACTAAATTAATGCCTAACCTTTGATTGTTAATATAGGTATTGCGGCAAATTTAGATATTTTTTTTGAGATGCTTGGCGAGAATAAATGTGACAAACCACTCCTGCCATGTGTACGCAATGCAATTAAATCGGAGTTATTATCTTTCGAGAAATTTAAAATCCCTTTTTCTACAGAAGTATCATTGTAAATATTTATGGAATATTTAGGTAGTTCGTGCCTCTTAATAAAACGCTTTATTTTTTTTATAGCCTCCCGTGAACTTTCAAATTTTGAGGGTGTATTTATTTTTAATAGATGAACTTTACTTTTAAATAGATTTGCAAAATCAATAAATTTATTAAAAACAGCTTTATCTTCTTTTTTAAAATTAGAGGCAAAAACTATTTTTTTTAATTTAAAATTTTCATTGCCTTTTTTTACGATAATTACAGGTATGGTTGAAGTTCTCACCACTTTTTCTGTATTAGAACCAATCATGATTTCTTCAAATTCAGAATGCCCTTTAGAACCCATTACGATTAAATTTGCATCAATTTTATGGGCATATTTTTTTATCCCTTCAAAGGGGTTGTTGATTTTAATAAAATATTCGACCTTAATATCTTTGGGAAAATTTTTTTCTTTAAATACTATTATTTTTTCTTTTGTTTTCCTGAGGTATAACATACTTTCAGGAATACTAAATTTACTACGAGACCCCATGTCTACAATGCCAGAAGGAAGTTCTATTAAGTGAATAAGATATACTGTTGCAGCCGTTTTTTTAGCAATTTCAGCCGCCATTTTTGCGGCGTATTCAGAGGGTTTAGAAAAGTCTATTGGAACTAAAATTTTTTTCATAACTCAAAATTTTAAAATGTAATATCGCTTAAACTAAATATACAAAAAAAAATGACATAAAGTTAGTTTGGTAAATCCTAAACAATTTGTATATTTGCAGCGAAAAAATCACATAAAAGGAAAATGAAGGGGACCAAAAGTCCCCTCTTTTTATATTTTATTTTAAGATTTAAAATGAATCAAACCAAAGTAATAGATTTAGTAAATGAAGCATTAGCTCTTAATGAATCTCTATATTTAATTGATTTATCTATATCAATAACGAATAAAATTCAGGTTACCGTAGACGGGGATAACGGAGTTCCTTTAAGTGAGTGCATTAGGATTAGTAGAAATGTAGAGCATAATTTTGATAGAGATGAAGAAGACTTTTCTTTAGAGGTCTCTACCCCAGACATTGCTCATCCACTAAAAGTAAAAAGACAATATATTAAAAACATCAACAGAATATTAAAAGTTAAAACTTCAGAACAAGAATTTGAGGGGACTTTAGTAGAGGCAGATGAAGATAAAATTGTTTTAAATTGGAAAGCTAGAGAGCCAAAACCAATAGGTAAAGGGAAAGTTACTGTTAACAAGGCAGCAATTATTTCCTATAAAGATATTAAAGAAGCAAAAGTGAAGATTGTATTTTAAGCAAAAATGTAATGGAGAATATAGCATTAATTGATTCGTTTTCAGAATTTAAAGATAACAAGAGCATAGATAGGGTAACCTTAATGTCTATTTTAGAAGAGGTTTTTAGATCTGCATTAAAACGAAAGTTTGGGTCTGATGATAATTTTGATATTATTATAAATCCTGATAAAGGAGATTTAGAGATTTGGAGGAATAGAGTTGTAGTCGCAGACGGTTTTTCTGAAGACGACAATGAAGAAATTGAACTTGCTGAAGCAAGACTAATTGAGCCAGATTTTGAGATTGGTGAGGACGTATCTGAAGAAGTTAAATTAATAGACTTAGGAAGAAGAGCAATCTTAGCCTTGCGTCAAAATTTAATTTCTAAAATCTACGAACATGATAGCACTAATATCTTTAAACAGTTCAAAGAATTGGAAGGTGAGTTGTTTAGTGCAGAAGTTCATCATATTCGCCATAATGCAATTATTTTGTTAGATGATGATGGAAATGAGATTGTTTTGCCAAAGAGTGAACAAATTCGTTCAGACTTCTTTAGAAAAGGAGATTCTGTGAGAGGTGTTATTAAAACGGTTGAGTTAAGAGGTAATAAACCCGCAATTATATTATCTAGAACTTCACCATTGTTTTTAAATAAATTGTTTGAGCAAGAAATTCCAGAAGTTTTTGATGGTTTGATAACTGTTGAAGGAGTTGCTAGAATTCCTGGTGAAAAAGCAAAGGTAGCGGTAGATTCTTATGATGATAGAATAGACCCTGTTGGCGCATGTGTTGGGGTTAAGGGATCAAGAATTCACGGTATTGTTCGTGAATTAGGGAATGAAAATATAGATGTTATCAATTACACTAAAAATGAACAATTATTTATTTCAAGAGCGTTGAGTCCTGCAAAAGTGACTTCAATGGAAATAGAAGTATTCGAAGAAGAAAAAAACGGTAAAAAAGGACGCGTAAGTGTGCTTTTAAAACCAGAAGAAGTTTCTAAAGCAATTGGTAGAGGTGGTGTAAATATTCGTTTAGCAAGTGAGTTAACAGGTTATGAAATAGATGTTCAAAGGGAAGGTTTAGAAGAAGAAGATGTAGAGTTAACAGAATTTGTAGACGAGATTGAAGACTGGGTTATTACTGAATTCAAAAAGATTGGTTTAGATACCGCAAGAAGCGTATTGGAAACAAGTGTTGCAGAGTTGGTAAAAAGAACTGATTTAGAAGAAGAAACAATTATGGATGTTCAAAGAATTTTGAAAGAAGAATTTGAGGATTAAATATGGTAAATAAGTAAAGTAAAAAGCATATTTTTACAATTATAAAGTTAAAAATAATATATGTCTGAAGGCAAAACAATGAGGCTTAATAAAGTTTTAAGAGAATTAAATATTTCTCTGGATAGAGCGGTTGAATATTTAGCAGATAAAGGTCACGAAATAGAAGCGAGACCTACTACTAAAATATCGGGTGATGTCTATCAAGTTTTACTAGATGGCTTTGAAACAGATGCGAATAAAAAAGCAGCATCTAAAGAAGTTGGAGTAGAAAAACGTAAAGAGAAGGAAGCAATTCGTTTAGAGCTTGAAGCTAAATTAGAGAAGAAAAGAGCAGAAGAGGCGCAGAAAGAAGAAGCAAAGAAAGAGGAAGTTTTAAAAGCCAAAGCAGATAAATTAGAACTCAAAACTGTTGGTAAAATAGATATCGATACTATCGGTAAAAAACCAACGGATAAAATTGAAGACACCCCTTTAGAAGTCAAATCTGAAGAAGTCGTTGTTGAGCCAAAAGCAGCTCAAGAAAAAACGGATGAAAAATCAGAATCTACAAAACCTATTGAAGAAAAACCAATAACTGTAAAACCAGAAATTAAAAAAGTTGTTTCTAAAATAGAAAATGAAGTCTCTAAGGTTGGTGAGAAGCCGAAAACAAATAAAGAGGCGCAAAAAACAGAAGAAAAATTAGATGAGGTTACTGCAGAAAACGCAGAAGCAATTAAAACTCAGTATAAGAAATTAGACGGACCAAATTTTACAGGTAAGAAAATTGATTTAAAACAATTTGATAGACCTAAGAAAAAGAAACCAGAGGTTAAAAAAGATTCAAATTCAGACGCTAAAAAGAAGCGTAAACGAATCGTAAGTAAGCCAGGTGCATCAGGTGCGAATAGCAAAACAGGTCAGGGTAATAACAGGCCAGGTCAAGGCAATGCTAGAGGTGGTCAAGCCAACAATAGGACCCCATTTAGAGGAGGAAGAGGTGCACAAAGACCAGCAGCAGTTAAAAAAGAAGAACCAACAGAAGCAGAGATTCAAAAGCAAGTAAGAGAAACACTTGAGAAACTGCAAGGAAAATCCTCTAAAGGGAAAGGTGCAAAATACCGTAGAAATAAAAGAGATGCGCATAGAGAGCATTCTGATGCCGAATTAGAAGCGCAGGCATTAGACAATAAAATACTAAAAGTTACTGAATTTGTTACGGTAAGTGAAGTGGCGACTATGATGGATGTTCCAGTAACAAATATTATTTCATCATGTATGATGCTCGGAATGATGGTGACAATGAACCAACGTTTAGATGCAGAGACTCTTGTTATTGTTGCTGAAGAATTCAATCATAAAGTAGAATTTATTGGTGCTGAAGTAGAAGAGTCCATAGAGGAGGTTGTTGATAAACCAGCAGACCTCGTAACTCGTGCACCAATTGTTACGGTGATGGGTCATGTAGATCATGGAAAAACATCTTTATTAGATTATATTAGAAAAGCAAATGTAATTGATGGAGAAAGTGGTGGAATTACTCAGCACATTGGTGCATATTCTGTAAATGTTGGAGAACAAAAAATTGCATTTTTAGATACACCAGGTCACGAAGCTTTTACCGCAATGCGAGCTCGTGGTGCTCAAGTAACAGATTTAGTTATCATCGTTGCGGCAGCAGATGATGATGTAATGCCTCAAACAAAAGAAGCAATTTCTCATGCACAAGCTGCAGGAGTTCCTATCATATTTGCCATCAACAAAATTGATAAGCCAAATGCAAATCCAGACAATGTAAAAACTCAATTATCTTCAATGAATTTATTAATTGAAGAATGGGGAGGAAATATACAGTCACAAGATATTTCGGCAAAAACAGGGGAAGGAATACCAGAATTATTAGAGAAGGTTTTATTAGAAGCAGAAATTTTAGAATTGAAAGCAAATCCTAATAAAAATCCTGTTGGAGCAGTCGTTGAAGCATTATTAGATAAAGGAAGAGGATATGTCTCTACAATATTAGTGCAAGCAGGAACTTTAAAAATTGGAGATTACTTGTTAGCAGGTAAACACAGTGGTAAAGTAAGAGCGATGTTTGATGATAAAGGAAACAATTTAAAAGAAGCAGGACCCTCAACACCAGTATCAATATTAGGTCTAGATGGAGCGCCTCAAGCAGGAGATAAATTTAATGTTTTCGATGATGAACGTGAAGCAAAACAAATTGCTTCAAAAAGATCTCAATTACAACGTGAGCAATCTGTGAGAACTCAGAAAACATTAACCTTAGATGAAATAGGACGTAGAATTGCGTTAGGAGATTTTAAAGAACTAAATATTATTCTAAAAGGAGATGTAGATGGTTCTGTAGAAGCCTTAACAGATTCTTTTCAAAAACTATCAACTGAAGAAATTCAAGTAAATATTTTACATAAAGGTGTTGGTGCCATTACAGAAAGTGATGTATTATTAGCAACAGCTTCAGATGCAATTATTGTAGGCTTTAATGTTAGACCACAAGGAAATGCAAGAGCCGTAGCAGATAGAGAAGAAGTAGATATTAGAACATACTCTATTATTTATGCAGCTATTAACGACTTAAAAGACGCCATGGAAGGGATGTTGTCTCCAGAAATGAAAGAAGAAGTTACTGGTAATGTAGAAATTAGAGAGGTTTATAAAATATCTAAAGTTGGTAACATTGCAGGTTGTATGGTAATGTCTGGTAAAATCTTTAGAGACTCTCAAATTAGAATCATTAGAGATGGAATTGTGGTTCATGATGGAACTTTAACATCTTTAAAACGTTTTAAAGATGATGTGAAAGAAGTTGCTAAAGGATATGATTGTGGACTTCAAATTAAAAACTACAATGAAATTGTAGAAGGAGACCTAATAGAAGCATATAAAGAAGTTGCCGTTAAGAAGAAATTAAAATAATAATTTCAAAACATATAAAAAAAGTCGAGATTTCAATTTGCTGAAATTTCGACTTTTTTTTATGGTTTTTAACAAGAATAATCAGCAATTGATTTCCTTTATTCTTTCTTAGAATAACCGTAAATTTACACTTTATAAATGAAAAAATAATGCAATATAATCACGTAGAAATAGAAAATAAATGGCAAAAATTTTGGGCAGAAAACCAAACTTTTAAAGCCAGTAATAAATCTGATAAACCCAAATATTATGTATTAGATATGTTTCCTTACCCTTCTGGAGCTGGTTTACATGTTGGGCACCCTCTTGGATATATTGCAAGTGATATCTACGCACGTTATAAGCGACATAAAGGATTTAATGTACTTCATCCTCAAGGCTATGATTCTTTTGGTTTGCCTGCAGAACAATATGCCATTCAAACAGGTCAACATCCAGCAAAAACAACAGAAGAAAATATTGCTACATACAGAAGGCAATTAGATACGATCGGATTTTCTTTTGATTGGAGTAGAGAAGTAAGAACATCGAGTACCGAATATTATAAATGGACTCAATGGATTTTCATTCAACTATTTAATTCCTGGTACAACAAAGATACAGACAAGGCAGAAGACATCTCTTCGTTACTTTCGATCTTTAAAAAAGAAGGAAATAGAAAGATAAATGCAGCAGTAGATGAAGATATTAAGTCTTTTTCCTCTGAGGAATGGAAGGTCTTTTCAAAGAAAGAACAAGAAGAAATTTTATTGCAATATCGTTTGACATTTTTGTCAGATACTCAAGTAAATTGGTGCCCAGAATTAGGAACTGTTTTAGCAAATGATGAAATTGTAAACGGAGTTTCAGAACGTGGAGGTTATCCTGTTATTCGAAAAAAAATGACACAATGGTCAATGCGAATTTCTGCATATGCACAACGTTTATTGGATGGATTAGAAAAAATAGACTGGCCGCAACCCCTCAAAGATTCTCAAACAAATTGGATTGGAAGAAGTCAAGGAGCAATGGTGTCTTTTGATGTTGACGGAAGTACTTCTTCGGGAAACTTAGAAGTGAAATTGTCATACAAAGACTTAGAAGTTTTAAAAGAAGTACGTTTAAATTTATCAAAAGCTGAAGCAATTCTTTGGGATGAATTAAAAAATAAAAAAGGGGCATCAAAATTTAGAAAAAAATACACTATCGGGACATTTTTAGTAGATTATGTATCTTTGGCTAAAAATATGATTATTGAGTTTTCTGGTAAAGAAGATGAAATAAAAAGAACAAAATTTTTCGCTAAAAAAGGATTTAATGTCCTTCGTTTTACAAATGAAGAGACCATTGAAAATGTCTTAGAAGTTGTTTCTAAAATAAATAATGCACTGCAATTTCCATCCCCTTTAAAAACTGAAAAAGTAGGAGAGAAAAAAGAAAATATTACCCATAAAATTGATGTTTTCACAACAAGACCAGATACTATTTTCGGAGTTTCCTTTATGACCTTAGCTCCAGAGCATGAGTTGGTCTCTAAAATTGTAACTGCTGCTCAAAAAAAGGACGTGAACGCCTATATAAAAGCAACTGCAAAACGATCTGAACGTGATAGAATGGCAGATGTTAAAACTATTTCTGGAGTGTTTACAGGAGCTTATGCATTGCACCCTTTTACGGGAGAAAAAGTGCAGATTTGGATTGGAGATTATGTCCTAGCAAATTATGGTACCGGAGCAGTAATGGCTGTTCCTTGTGGTGATCAAAGGGATTATGATTTTGCAAAACACTTTAATATTCCGATTCCAAATATTTTTAAAGGAGTAGATGTTTCTGAAAGGGCACATGTTGATAAAGACGGGACCGTCATTGAAAATTCAGATTTTTTAAGCGGATTAAAATACCAAAAAGCATTAAAGCTAGCCATCTTCGAATTGGAAAAAAGAGGAGTTGGTTATGGGAAAATAAATTATAGATTACGCGATGCAGTCTTCAGTAGACAACGGTATTGGGGAGAGCCTTTTCCGGTGTATTATAAAGATGGAATGCCGCAAATGATAGATGAAAAACATTTACCAATTGTATTGCCTGAAGTTGAAAAATATTTACCAACTGAAGACGGTAAACCACCTCTAGGTAATGCTAAAGAATGGGCTTGGGATTCTCGAGGAAAGAAAGTTGTTTCTAACGAAAAGTTGAAAAACAAAACTGTTTATCCGCTAGAATTAAACACGATGCCCGGTTGGGCAGGGAGTTCTTGGTATTTTAATAGGTATATGGATGCTTCAAATTCTCAGCAATTTGCAAGTAAAGAATCTTTAGAATATTGGAAAGAAGTGGATTTATATATTGGAGGTTCTGAGCATGCAACTGGTCATTTATTGTACGCACGTTTTTGGCAAAAATTCTTATTTGATAAAGGAATTGTTCCTGTAGACGAGTTTGCAAAAAAACTCATCAACCAAGGAATGATCTTGGGAACTTCTGCTTTTGTATTCAAAGCAACTCCTTTTATAAAGTCAGATTGTTTTACAGCGCATGCTAGTGAGGGAATACTTCAAAAAATTCCGACTGTAATTGTTTCTAAAAATCTTTTTAATTCTGAAGAAGAATTCGAAGTTTTAGTTAAAAATTATTTGGTAGACAAAGGGTTTTTAAATCAAGATAATGCTGATAGCATTATGATTGTAAAATCAGTTGTACATGCAGATGTTTCTCTGGTAAACGCTTCTGATGATCTTGATGTTGATGGTTTTAGAAATCACCCTCTAAATCAAGATTATAAAAATGCTGAATTTATTTTAGAAGATGGAGTTTATAAAGTTGCACGTGAAGTAGAGAAAATGTCTAAATCTAAATACAATGTTGTAAATCCTGACGCTATTTGCGAGGAATATGGAGCAGATGCTTTGCGTTTGTTTGAAATGTTTTTAGGGCCTTTAGAGCAAGCAAAACCTTGGAAAACTTCCGGTATTTCTGGAGCTTCATCTTTCTTAAAAAAATTATGGAAACTCTATTTTAATGGGGAAACTTTAGAAGTTTCTGATTCAGATCCGACTAAGGAGGAGCTAAAAACGTTGCATAAAACTATTAAAAAAGTTGAAGAGGATATTGAAAATTTTTCTTTTAATACTTCCGTTTCCACATTTATGATTGCTGTTAACGAGTTAACGATTTTAAAATGTAACAAACGTCAAATATTAGAGCCATTGGCTATTTTAGTTTCTCCTTATGCACCTCATATTGCAGAAGAACTTTGGAGTTTATTAGGAAATACAACTTCAATCTCTACTGCAGATTTTCCAATTTTTAATCCGAAATATTTGTTGGAAAGCTCTAAGAATTATCCAATTTCTTTTAACGGTAAAATGCGTTTTACATTAGAGCTTTCATTAGACCTGTCTAAAGAAGAAATAGAAAAAATAGTTTTAGAAGATGAAAAAACAATTGCTCAATTAGCTGGTAGATCACCAAAAAAAGTAATTGTTGTTCCTGGTAAAATTGTAAATATTGTAGGCTAAAGACGATGTCTTTTTTAAGCATCTTTTTTAGTGGAGAAATTATTATAAGTCATTACACTATTTGTAATGGCTTTTTTATTTAACTATCTTGTGAGCTCTATGATTGTATCAAAAAAACAATTTTTTAAACGTCAAATTACTTTGTCTGAAATAGGTGAAGTTGGGCAGCAAAAATTACAGGAAGCCTCTGTATTAATTGTTGGTTGTGGCGGTTTAGGAGGTGTTATTGGAGTTTCTCTTGCTGCTAGCGGAATTGGGAATATTCATTTGGTAGATTTTGATACTATTGATATTTCTAATTTACACAGGCAATTTTTTTATGCTTTAGATGATGTTGGAAAACACAAGGCCGAAGTTTTATCAGAGTTTATCAAAAAAAGAGCGCCTTTTTCAGAAGTCACTTTCAACAATGACTCAATCACTAAAGAAAATGTCTTTGATATTATTTCAGAGTATGATGTCATTGTTGATGGTACAGATTCCATTCCTACAAAATACTTGTTAAATGATGCATGTGTTCTAAAAAACAAACCTCTAGTCTATGGCTCTTTATATAAGTTTGACGGCTATGTTTCTACTTTCAATATCTTGAAAAAAGACGGCAGCTATTCATCAAATTTAAGAGATGCTTTTCCGGAGATTACTTCAGACATTCCTAACTGTGAAGAAGCTGGAACTTTGAACTCTATTGTTACTATGATTGCTGCACAACAAGTAAACGAAGTTTTAAAATTGATTACAGAAATAGGAACACCTTTGACAGACGAATTATTGATTTATAATTCACTTCAAAATACGCAGTTAAAAATAAAGTTAACATCAAATTTTTTAAAAGATAGAATTGCAAAATTATATAAAGCAGAAACGTATTTTAATCCAACTTGTCTTTCTCAAAATATAGATTGGCAAATATCAACAGTAGAACTAAAAAAAATAATTGGTGATTCAAACCTTCAATTAATCGCGGTATTACCCAATTTAAAAGTACCCTTTAAAGTAGATCAAACTATTTCAATAGAGGAATTTGATGTTGCTACTTTTTTCGTCGATAAGTCAAAAACGTATGTCATGATTTGTCAAAAAGGATTTACGAGTTATCATGTAACAAAACAATTAAAAGAGAAATACCCAACATTAAACGTATTGAGTTTAACTGGAGGAATAAGTAGTTATTGATGGAGAAATTAGTACATTTTTATACGGATGAAAACCTTAAACTAGAAAAAGAATTACACAAAATAAAAATTAAGTTAACCAACTTAAGTGTTTTAAGGTTGCTCGTTTTCCTTTTTACCTTATTTGGAATTTATTTTTCATTAGGAAACCCAACAATAGTTACAATTATTACGATTGTTGGAGCTGGAATTTTCTCTTTTTTATTAAGTCGATATTTAAAGATAAAGGAGAAAAAAAAGTTAGTTCTGTGTAAGATTTTAATCAATAAAACAGAGATTAGAGTTTTAGAGGGCGATTTTTCATTTCTTCCAGAAGGAAAGGAGTTTTTGGATAGTAATCATTTTTTTAGTCATGATATTGATTTATTTGGGAGTCACTCATTTTTTCAATACATTAATAGGACTTCAACAGAAATAGGTACTGCAGAGTTGGCGAAAATAATCTCTCAAAACAATATTTTATCAATTGACAAAAAGCAAGAGGTAGTTAAAGAATTATCTAAAAAAGTAAAATGGAGACAACATTTTACTGCATTAGCTAGCCTGGTTAAAACAGAATATTCTTCCAAAGAAATTGTTCGATATATCATAAACTATAAAGCTGTTTTTTCAAAATTAGTTTTGTTATTACCAGTTTTGTTTTCTATTGTAAGTATTCTTTTAATTGGGTTGGTTTCTTTCCAAATGATTTCATACACCATACTTCTTTTTTGGTTTATTATTGGATTGGTAGTGACTGCTATTTTTTTCAAAAGAACAGAGACTATTTATGCAAATGCAGGAAAATCTAAAACTATTTTTAAACAATATTATCTGCTATTACAAGAAATCGAGAATGGTAACTTTTCATCTGAAATTTTACAAGAAAAACAAGAAATTATTCAATCAGAAAATTTAAAAGCATCTGTAATTTTTATGAAATTTTCTAAAATTTTAGATGCTTTTGACCAACGAAATAATGTATTGATATTTATCACAGGAAATGCATTTTTTTTAAGAGATTTAAGAAATGCAGTGAAAGTAGAAACCTGGATAAACACATACAGCCATACTGTAAAAAAATGGTTTGAGGTTATTGCTTTTTTTGATGCTGGAAATTCTCTAGCCAATTTCTATTTCAATCACTCAGACTATACATTCCCAAAACTAGTCAAAGACAATAGTATTATTCACGCTATTCAGCTGGGGCATCCATTATTAAAATCAGAGAAGAGGATCGATAATAATTTTACAATTTCAGACAATCAATTTTTTATTGTTACAGGTGCAAATATGGCAGGGAAAAGTACTTTTTTAAGAACGGTTTCTCTGTCTATTGTTATGGCCAATTGTGGGTTGCCTGTTTGTGCAGAAAGTTTTAAATATGCTCCAAAAAGGTTGATTACAAGTATGCGAACGACGGACTCTTTATCTGAAGATGAATCTTATTTTTATTCAGAATTGAAACGCTTAAAATTTATTGTTGATACAATAGAGGTCAAAGATTATTTTATAATTTTAGATGAAATTTTAAAAGGAACCAACAGCAAAGACAAAGCTATAGGTTCTAAAAAGTTTATAGAAAAACTAACAAAATCAAAATCTACAGGAATTATAGCAACACATGATGTGAGTCTATGTGAATTAGAAAATGAATTTTCTGACATTAAGAACTACTATTTTGATGCTAAAATTATAGAAAGTGAATTGCATTTTGATTACACATTAAAAAACGGAATTTGTAAAAATATGAATGCCTCTTTTTTGTTAGAGAAAATGAAAATTATTTAGAAATCTAAATTTTATTTAAAATATCCAATGCTGTTTTTACACTATCAATTTTTATGAATGTAATTAACAATCGCAAGCCACTTTTTGTTTGTTTTTCTTTCATTACACAGCTTTTCCCGTTATGCTGAACATATTTTAATATTTTTGTAAAAGCCTCTGTTTGATAAAATTCACTTTGTTGATTTGACACAAAATAGCCAATCATTCTTTTCTGTTTAAGAATAATTTTCTCAATTCCTAATTCTTTAGACAACCATTTTATTCTTACGGAATCTAATAAATCTTCAACTTCTGGGGGTATTTTACCAAATCGATCAATAATATCTGTTTCAAAAGTCTCAAGCTCAACAGCTGTTTTTAAACTTCCTAATTTGTTATACAAACTCAATCTTTCAGAGATGGAATTTACATAATTGTCAGGAAATAGAATTTCAAAATCAGTATCGATTTGAACCTCTTTAACAAATTCTTTAGAGATGGAAGTATTTTTGGGATACAGTTCTTTAAACTCATTTTCTTTCAATTCGTCGATCGCTTCTTGAAGTATTTTTTGATACGTTTCAAATCCAATATCATTGATGAATCCACTTTGTTCTCCTCCCAGTAAATCTCCTGCTCCACGAATTTCTAAATCTTTCATGGCAATATTAATTCCACTTCCTAAATCAGAAAACAAGACCAAGGCCTCTATTCGTTTTCTTGCATCATCAGTCATCATGTGATAAGCGGGAGTTATAAAATAACAGAATGCTTTTTTATTAGAACGCCCTACTCTACCTCGCATTTGATGTAAATCTGAAAGTCCGAAATTATTGGCATTATTAATAAAAATGGTGTTTGCATTAGGAACATCTAGTCCACTTTCTACAATGGTCGTAGAAACTAAAACATCAAAATCATTGTCCATAAACCCGAGCATTAATTCCTCTAATTTTTTACCTTCCATTTGACCGTGACCAATGCTAATTTTTGCAGATGGTACAAGTCTTTGTAACAAGCCAGCAACCTCTTTTATATTTTCGATTCTGTTATGAATAAAGAAAACTTGACCACCTCTAGAAATTTCATAAGAAATAGCATCTCTAATTGTATCCTCTGAAAAGCGAATAACATTGCTCTCTATGGGGTGTCTGTTTGGTGGAGCAGTTTTTATGACAGATAAATCTCTTGCTGCCATCAAACTAAATTGTAATGTCCTTGGAATAGGAGTTGCCGTTAAGGTTAATGTATCAACATTCTCTTTCAGTGTTTTTAATTTATCTTTAACAGCAACCCCAAATTTCTGTTCTTCATCGATAATTAACAACCCTAAATCTTTAAATTGTAAACGTTGATTCGTTAATTGATGCGTGCCAATGATAATATCAACTTCTCCCTTATTAACCCCTTCAATGGCGATGTTTTTTTGTTTTGCTGTTCTAAATCTATTTAAATAATCGATCTTGATCGGAAAGTTTTTCAACCTTTCAGAAAATGTTTTGAAGTGTTGAAAGGCTAAAATAGTTGTTGGAACTAAAATAGCTACCTGTTTGCCATTATCAACTGCTTTAAAAGCTGCTCTTATAGCAACTTCCGTTTTTCCAAAACCAACATCACCACAAACCAATCTATCCATTGGTTGTTCTTTTTCCATGTCATTTTTTACTTCTTGTGTAGCAGTATATTGATCTGGAGTGTCTTCATACATAAAACTACCTTCTAATTCATGTTGAATATGTGTGTCAGGACCAAAAGAAAATCCTTTTTGTAATTTTCTTTTTGCGTATAATTGAATTAAATTGAAAGCAATGTGTTTAACTCTTGCTTTAGTTTTTTGTTTTATTTTTTTCCAGGTACCAGAGCCTAATTTATATATTTTAGGAGTTTTTCCATCTTTTCCATTAAACTTAGAAATTTTGTGAAGCGAGTGAATACTTACATATAATATGTCTCTTTCTCCATAGACTAATTTAATAGCTTCTTGTTTCTTGCCTTGTACATCAATTTTTTGCAATCCACCAAATTTTCCAATACCATGATCCATGTGTGTTACATAATCTCCAATTTCAAGCTTATTTAATTCTTGAAGTGTGATGGCTTGTTTTTTTGCGTACCCATTTTTTAATCGAAATTTATGATACCGTTCAAAAATTTGATGATCTGTGTAGCAAACTAATTTGTTATCTACGTCTATGAATCCTTGATACAAAGGAAAAACAATAGTTTCATAATGCACCTCTTGAGCTGCATCATCAAAAATATCATGAAAACGTTTTGCTTGTTGTTCATTTGCGCAAAAAATATAATTGGTAAATTTTCCTTTATGATATTCATTTAAATCATCTATTAGTAGATTGAATTGTTTGTTAAAAGAAGGTTGAGGAATGGTATTGAAATTTATTTTGGGAGCTAGATTTGAATCTAATAGTCTATTCTCAGTTCCAAAATGAACAACTGTAAATTGAGAAAATTGATTTTTAATGAAGTTTCCATTACAAAATAATTCAGCTGGTCTCGCATGCCTGATTTCTTTTGATAAATCGGTAAATGCTTCTTGAGCTTTTGTATAGAATTTATCTAGTTTCCCAAAAATTAAGGCACTATTTTTTGAAAAAATTATAGTTTTTGATGAAATATATTTTAAAAAACTTTCTCTACTTTCTTGCAAGCTTTTGTTTTCTACATTTGGCATTATAGAAACTTTTTGTAGTTTCTCTTTAGAAAGTTGTGTTTCTACATCAAAAGTTCGAATACTATGAATATCATCGCCAAAAAATTCAATTCTGTAGGGGTTGTCATTTGAAAAAGAGAATACATCAATGATTCCTCCTCTGACCGAAAAATCTCCTGGTTCGGTAACAAAATCAACCCGTTTAAATTTGTATTCAAATAAAACCTCGTTCACAAAGTCTAGAGATACGTTTTCACCAACACGAATTCTTAAAGTATTTTTATCAAGCTCTTTTTTTGTGATTACTTTTTCAAATAATGCAGTAGGGTAGGTAACTATTACTGCAGGATTTTTTCGAGAATTTATTCTATTTAGAACTTCAGAGCGCAATAGAACATTGGCATTATCTGTTTCCTCAATTTGATAAGGTCTTCTATATGAGCCGGGATAAAAAAGCACATTTCTATCCCCTAACAATTGTTCCAAATCATTTAAATAATAGGCGGCTTCTTCTTTGTCATTAAAAATAAGTAGAAAGGGCTTGTCTGCTTTTTTAAAAGTCTCTGAAATAACAAAAGACAATGAAGAGCCGACCAAGTTCGAAATTTGAAAATGGTTTTTATCTATTCGAAAAGCTTTAATTATCTGCGAAATATTCGCAGAATTTTGATATTGATTTACAATGTTCTGCTTGCTCAAGCTAAAATATTTCATACAAAGATATTCATTAAAATTTGTTTACTATAATATGGCTTGAAAGAATAGTGTCAGCTTTTAAAAAAAAGTGACAACAAAAATAGAATTACATCGTTATATTTCCATCAATAAACAATTAATTTTTTATCAAAAGAGAAAACTAACAATAGTTTTATTTTATTATCAATAATAATAATATATTTGAAAAAATAAACAATTATGAAAAAATCTAGTAAAAATGATTAAAAAACTTATTTATTTATTTTCATTATCAATTTTATCTACAATAGGTGTTCAGAGTCAAGATATAAATAACAAATGGGCAATAAATATAGGTGCCGGACTAGTAATATACCCAGGAAAATATGATCCTAATATGAGCTTTAAATACAGTGAACAATTTCCTAGAATTTCGATTTCTAGATTCATGTTTAAAAACATCACTTTTTCTGGAGCTCTTTCAATTTCTCCTAATCAGAGAAAAAAATATACTACTTTTGACGGAGAAATGAGATATGATTTTGGTACTTCAGAAAATATAATTTCTGTTTATGCGCTTTTAGGAGGAAGTTTTATTGACAAAAAAAAGGTGCTTCCAACTTTAAATTTTGGTGCAGGTGGAACTCTTTGGATTAATGATTCTTGGGGCCTAAATAGT
>Ga0066605_10000322_pt1 | contig 32038 bp, 23 predicted proteins | sample SaaInlLV_DNA_10m_FD_60385 | JGI IMG/M metagenome (GOLD analysis project Ga0066605, IMG submission 60385) | Marine microbial communities from expanding oxygen minimum zones in the Saanich Inlet - SI075_LV_DNA_10m | ecosystem: Environmental > Aquatic > Marine > Unclassified | place: British... | reverse complement strand
CGCCAGACGTCAATTTCAAAAGTTGAGTTGCTGGCCGTGCTATGCAGGGGAATTGTTTCGCAGGAAAATTTTGCTGTCATTATAAAAATAAATTAGTAAATGCTTGCTTCAGCGGATTGATAGCTCATAGTACCATCCTCAACTAAACCGCCACTGGAAGTGAAAGTAAAAACTGTCCAGAGAGTTCCGGCGTTATTTGGCACATTATAAGTTGTTGTTGTACTATTGTAGTAGACTTTAACGGATGCTCCGGAGTTAGCTAGCTTTGAAATACTTGCATTTCCTTTATTTGAATAATCATGAACGCTGTAACTATAGTTGCCGCTTCTGACTGCTGTAATCGAAACTGTTTCAGTCCCGGCAGCAGTTGTTTCATCTCTATCCAGTGTCACGTTGTCGCTGGCTCCATAGAGATAATTTGTGTGATTTACACCTGCTACTGTATCGTAATAAATATGAAACGACCCACTGGAATTGTCTGGTATCTGGAGATGAGAGTCCAAATCAGCTGCGGTACTACCTGTTGGCCAGGACAAGACAATTCGCATGGCACCGCTGGCCAAGGTTGTAGAAATTGAGGAATCCTGACTGCTGACGTCTCCACAGGAAACCACGTGAAATGTGCTGTCTGAATATCCGGATTTACTGGTCTGAAGAGTATACCAGCCCCTAGCCACGCTGCTGATTGAATAAGCACCGCTTCCGTCGGTAGTCGCTGTTTTGTAAACTGTCCCGCTGGTTGTACTCAGCCCCCTGCGGATACTGATACCAACTCCGGAAACATTTGCACTATTGACCGCATCAGTGATTGTTCCGGAAACAGTTCCTGTACTTGCGCAACTTGTTGAAAGCATTTTTAACTTAGCAACAGTTAGTGTCTGGTTATCTGAGGCCAGGGTCGCGGACTGCGTTTCATCCACGTATCCGCTGTTGCTGTAGGAAAGTGTGTATGTACCTGTTGCCAGTGATGATTTTGTAAAATCACCGCTGCTGTCAGTAGTTGCATTGTCAACAATTGTTCCAGATAAGGTATAACTGATGGCGACACCAGACAAGGCACTGCTACCGGAATAACTGATTACGCTGCCTTTGATGGTTCCTGAACCTGATGATGATGAGGAGGAAGATGAAGAAGAAGCAGTGGTGAATCCGTTGGTGGTATAAGCAGTTGCAAGAGCATTCCCTGACGGATCTTTAACCGATGTTGTTGCCCGAAGTTTGTATGTTGTTGATGTGCTGAGGTTATCTACTGGAGTAGAAGTAAAGGTCTGATCATCATTGGAAGCCGTAGGCGTCGCTGACATTTTTATGCAGCTAGTAAAATTGTCGGAAGAAAGTTGAAAGCTTCCGGAACAGGTTGTATCACTGGTGTTTGTGCTAATTGTGCTGGTGGAAATTTTTTCACTGAATGTCAAAGCAACAGTGGAATTTACAGCAACACTGGTGGAATTGTTGGTGGGGCTCACTGAAGTTACTGTTGGTGCTGTTGTATCAGCGGTGGTTGTAGTGTTGTCAGTGGTTGTAGTGTTGTCTACGTCAGTTGTATCTGTGCCACCTACAGTTGCATCAGCTCCTAATTTTATATAATCACTTTCAGAGCCGAATTCACTTCTGTCAGAGCAACTGTTCAGCAGCAATAATAGTAGGATAAAAACTAGTGGTAAAATAGATATTATTTTCCGAATTGAGTACATTTATCACCTCCAGCTGTTTTAGGCCGGATATTTTACAGTAAATTAGCAAGCTAGTTATAAGTCTATATTGTATTAAATGCAGTATTCAAGCCAGTTTGAAGCTGTATCATTCACATTCTGAAGACCCCATACACAGTTTTTTCAAGAGGAGCGTTAAATGCGGCAGAGAGTGCTAAACCCAGCACCATTCTTGTGTCGGCAGGATCTATGATCCCGTCGTCCCAAAGTCTTGCAGTAGCATAATAAGGATTTCCCTGATGTTCATATTGTTCACGTATGGGCCGCTTAAAATCCTCTTCCTCCTGCGTGCTCCATTTTTTCCCGGAAGCCTCAATGTTTTCGCGTTTGACAGTTGCCAGTACCGATGCCGCCTGTTCTCCACCCATCACAGAAATACGTGCATTAGGCCACGTCCAGAGCATCCGTGGGTTAAAGGCGCGTCCGCACATACCGTAATTACCAGCACCATGCGAACCTCCGATGATCACGGTAAACTTTGGAACTTTCGCACAGGAAACAGCAGTTACCATTTTTGCACCGTCTTTGGCAATTCCTCCGTGTTCATATTCCTGACCCACCATGAAACCAGTTATATTCTGCAAAAAAATAAGTGGAATACTGCGTTGATTACACAACTCCACAAAATGCGCACCCTTAAGTGCGGACTCAGAAAACAGAATTCCGTTGTTGGCCACAATTCCGACTGGATAACCGTGAATGTGCGCAAATGCAGTAACCAGTGTTGTTCCGTAAAGTGCTTTGAATTCATGAAATTCAGAAGCGTCAACCAGCCTTGCAATCACTTCACGCACATCAAAAAATTGCCGGTTATCTACCGGGAGGATTCCATGCAGCTCCTGCGGTGGATAGAGTGGTTCCACGACAGGTTTTGTTTGTACAGGAAGTTCTTTTTTGCGATTCAGTCCAGCGACTATTTCTCTGGTGATGCTTAAAGCGTGAGCATCATTTTCCGCAAGATGATCAGTTACTCCGGAAATTTTGCTGTGAATTTCACCTCCGCCAAGTTCTTCAGCAGTTACAGATTGTCCGGTTGCGGCTTTAACCAGCGGAGGTCCGCCTAAGAAAATTGTTCCTTGTTCTTTGACGATCACATTTTCATCACTCATTGCTGGAACATAAGCACCTCCGGCAGTACAGGATCCCATCACCACCGCAATTTGTGAAATGCTTTTTGCGGATAAATTTGCCTGATTGAAGAAAATACGTCCGAAATGTTCCTTGTCCGGAAAGACCTCATCCTGCCTTGGAAGAAAAGCTCCGCCGGAATCAACCAGGTAAATACAGGGCAGGTGATTTTCAAGTGCAATTTCCTGTGCCCGTAAATGCTTTTTAACGGTCATTGGATAATATGTCCCGCCTTTGACTGTCGCGTCATTTGCAACGACCATCACCTCTATTCCTGAAACACGGCCGATGCCGCTGATAATTCCTGCAGCAGGTACATCATCATCGTACAAATCCTCTGCAGCCAGAGCAGATAATTCTAAAAAAGGACTGCCTGCGTCAAGCAACAAACGTACCCGGTCACGGGCTAGAAATTTTCCGCGTTCAATGTGTTTTTTACGTGCTTTTTCACTACCGCCCAGCGCAGATTTTTGAAGTTTCTGTCTGAGATTGTCTACTAATTTACCCATCTGTTCCGTGTTTTTCAGGAATTCTTCTGAATGGTTATCTATTTTAGTTGTGAAAGCAGGCATTTAAAAGATTCAGGATTGAGGATTTGGAATTTTTTCAACTAGCATGAAAAGATTAAAATTGACTGTCTTTGAGGTTAGCAGTACTTGGATTATATTTCAAACAAATCGGGGGTTCTGAAGACTAAACGGATTTTAAATACCAGTCATATTCATGTGCTACTATCCTGCTCAAAAAACGGGATTGTTCACCGGATTTCAAATTAGAAAATAAGCGACAAAAATCCCTGCCTAAATATTCCGGCAAAATTTCTGCCTGTTCAAAACTGTTCCTGGCTTGTTCCCATGTCCGCGGGAGTTCTGTCTCAGAGATTAAATATGCATTGCCTTTGACAGGAGGTGGCGGTTCTTTTTTGACGCTCAATCCATGGTGGATTCCTGCAAGCAAAGCAGCCACAAGTAAATACGGATTCGTATCCGCTCCAGCTAAACGGTGTTCTATCCGCATATCTGGACCGTCGTTTGCTGGAATCCGTAAAGAGACAGTCCGGTTGTTGTAACCCCATGAAGAATTGATTGGTGCATAGGAAGAATTCTCGAAACGATGATATGAATTTGCGTGGGGCGCGCAAATCAACATGCTTTCAGCCAAAGTTGAACGAAGACCCTGCACTGCGTAACGTAATTCCGGGCTTCCGGAAGCATCTTTTCCTTGAAATAAATTCTGCCCTTTTTTATCCAGCAAACTCACATGAACGTGCATTCCGCTTCCCGCTTCTGCCGGATAAGGTTTTGCCATGAAAGTTGCTTCCATCTTATGTTTTCGGGCGATACTGCGGATGATACGTTTGAGCAACACCGCATGATCACAGGCCTGAACCGCATCCGTAACATGGTACAGATTTATTTCAAATTGTCCGGGAGCAAGTTCTGAAAGTACGGTATCTGCAGGAATATCTTGACTTGCCGAAGCTACTGAGATGTCATGCAGAAATTCTTCGTAGACATCCAAAGTGCTCAATGAAAAAAGTTGGCCCTCGGTTTCGCTTTGCCCTGTTTCCGGAGAACGTGCTGGCTGAGGAGCTTGTCCGGAACGTCGTTTTGGATCAGTAAGATAGAATTCCATTTCCACTGCAACCACCGGATTTAATACGGAATCCGCAAATTTATCACAAACAGCTTGGAGGACTTCACGCGGATTTCCATAAAACGGTGAATTGTCTGTTTCAAACATTCTGAGCAGAAGTTGCCCGCGCTGCTTTTGCCAAGGCACTTTTTTCAGAGTTTGTGGAACCGGAAAGCACGGAATATCCTGGTCACCGCTTTTAAAGCCAAGTCCGGTTTCCTCCATCGTTTCTCCGCTAACATCCATGGCAAAAACAGACGCTGGAAAATAGATTCCTTTTTTGTAAATGCTGCTGAGTTTTTTCTTTTGAATTCTTTTTCCACGTAGTACCGCGTTCATGTCTGGAAGCAGGAGGTCGATTTCGCGAATTTCCGGATGTCGTTCAAGAAATAATTTTGCTTCTTCAAGAAATGCGCTGCTCATGCTTTCAGTTCCCTCGATTGATAATGATGAAAAAACAGGATAGGTACGACCAGGAGTATCAACATGATAATTGCCACTGCTGAGGCGATCGGCCAGTCACGGTTGCTGAAAAATTCCTGCCAGAGTACTTTGCCGATCATGAGAGTTTCGGCACCGCCAAGTAATTCCGGAATGACAAATTCGCCGACAGAAGGAATAAAAACCAGCATCGAACCTGCCACTACTCCATTTTTGGAAAGCGGTAAAGTAACACTCAAAAAAGTTTTCCAAGGCGGCGCTCCTAAGTCCAGCGATGCTTCTACCAATGAAGGATCATGTTTAACCAAATTGGTGTAAATCGGCAAAACCATAAAAGGCATATAAGCGTAAACGATGCCGATATAAACCGCAAAATTAGTATTCAGCATTTGCACGGGCTGGTCAATTGCGCCGAACCAAATTAATAAATTATTCAAATATCCGTTGTTTTTTAAAATACCCATCCAGGCATAAATCCGGATAAGAAACGAAGTCCATGAAGGCAGGACAACTAGCATCAGAAAGATGTTGCGCCATGTCGGTTGAGCATGAGCAATGGCGTAAGCCAGCGGATAACTGATGAGTAAACAAAGTACGGTGGCGTAAAAAGCGATTTTGATTGAGCTGAGATATGCAACCCAATACAGTTTGTCTTCAGTTAAAAAGAGGTAATTTCCAAACTCAATGGTAATTTTCAGTGTTTCATCTGCAAAACTCAGCAAGTCTGAAAAAGGCGGAATAGCAATAGCTGCGCTGGAGAAACTTATTTTCAGCACGATAATGAAAGGAACCAGAAAAAACAGCAACATCCATAGATAAGGGACTGCAACCACCAGAGTTTTGCCGCTTGGAAGCCAGGATATTTTGCGTAAGTCTAATTTTGCTGACATACAATCCTCGTTTATTGAGTCAAAACGACTGTGCTGTGAGGATGCCAATGTAGATAAACCTTTTCTTCCCAGCTTGGTTGTTCAGAGCCTCTTTTCAAATTAGAGATGTGGACGAGCAGGATTTTTCCATTTTCCAATTCAACGTGGTAGATTGAATGACTACCCAGATAAGCAATATCACGGACAGTTCCGGAAGCACAATTGTGAGGTGTGTCAAATGGTTCACGTTGAAGAGATATCTTTTCGGGTCGTACTGCGACAGTGACTTCCATCCCCAGTGTACCGGAAATTCCGTGATCGACAAAGATCGGTTTTTCGAGTTTTGTTGTTTCAATTAAAACATGATCTGCTTTATTCTCAATTACTTTACCTTCAAACAAATTAACCGAACCGATAAAATTGGCCGTGTAACGGCAATTCGGCATTTCATAAATATCATTCGGTGTGCCAACCTGAAGGATTTTCCCATCGTGCATGACGGCAATCCGGCTGGCCATAGTCATTGCTTCTTCCTGATCATGGGTGACCATAACACAGGTTGCGTTTACACTTTCCAGGATATCGACAACCTCCAACTGCATCTGTTCACGTAACTTCTTATCGAGTGCAGCCATCGGTTCATCAAGCAGTAAAAGTTTGGGACGTTTGGCAAGAATCCGTGCTAATGCAACACGTTGTCGTTGTCCTCCGGAAAGTTGATGCGGTTTACGTTTAGCGAGTTTGGGCATTTCCACTAATTCGAGAATTTCCGCTACACGTTTGCGGATTTCTGCTTTTGACTGCTTCTCCTGTTTCAAACCAAAGGCGATGTTTTGCTCAACGGTCATGTGAGGAAAAATTGCATATGATTGAAACATCATATTAACGGGGCGTTCATAGGAAGGGATCATGGTGACGTCTGTACCATCAATAAATATCCTGCCTTCGCTTGGAGTCTCAAATCCGGCTAACATACGCAACAAAGTGCTTTTTCCACATCCTGATGCACCAAGCAGACAGAACAGTTCGCCCTGTTGGATACTCAAGTCTGTGTTTCTGACTGCGACAAAGTCATCAAAGCGCTTGTTGATGCCTTGAATCTCAACGAAGGGATTCATCAGGTTTCTATAAGAAAAGGTGGGAACTTAGCAATAGAAATCAAAAATTAGGAGTCAGCGTTAACTTAAAACTAACTCCTGCCTCTTCTTTCTTTTACTGACCTGTACGAATCCTATTCCAGGAACGTACCTCTAAGCGGGTAAATTTTGCAGATTTAACAACTCCAGCAAATAAGCGGCTCTTTACCTCATCAGAGGGATAGATTGCCGGATCAGCAAGAATTTCTGGATCTGTTGTTTTCTTGGAAGCCGGTACTGCGTTTGCGTACCAGACATAATTTGTAATTCCCGCCATCACTTCCGGACGAAGCATATGATTGATGTAGGCGTGTGCATTTTCTGGATGAGGCGCACCTGCGGGAATGGCTAGTACATCAAACCAAATCTGTGTTCCTTCTTTGGGAATGATGTAATCCACAGTCACTCCACTCTCGGCTTCCGCGGCACGATCCCGTGCCTGAAAAACATCTCCGGACCAACCCAGAGCCACACATATTTCGCCGTTTGCTAAATCGTTGATGTAGTTGGAGGAGTGAAAATAGCGATAGTATTTGCGTACCTTCATCATCTGATTTTCAACTTTTTTGAGCATCGCCTTATCTTCTCCGTTTGGATCTCCGCCGAGATAGTTGGCAACAATATCCAGCACTTCATCTGCAGAATCCAAAACAGTAACTCCGCAGTCCTCTAGTTTTGCAACTATTTCTGGATCAAAAAGCAAATCAAATGAATTCGGAATATAACCAAGCCGCGCCTTTACCTTGTCCACATTGATGCCAATTCCAGTAGTTCCCCACTGATAAATTGCTCCATACTGGTTTCCGGGATCCGATGTTGTCAGTTGTGCCATGAGTTCCGGATCAAGATTTTTCAGATTTGGGATTTTACTTTTATCAAGTTTTTGTACTGCTCCTGCCAGAATCAAACGTGCAAGATAAGGTGCTACAGTCGGTACAACAATATCATAGCCGGAACTTCCAGCAAGCAGTTTTGCCTCTGCAACCTCATTTGAATCATATACATCATAATTGACCTTGATTCCAGTTTCTTTGGTGAAGTTTGCTAAAGTGTTTTCTCCAATATAATCTGACCAGTTAAAAACGTTGATCACTTTTTCTTCTGCCTGAACTGTAAACGCCAAACAAAAAACAAGCGTTAATCCTAATAATCCTGTTAATAAAATACGCATTTTACCTCTTAATCTAGAAATTATTGATTTATGTTTTGATTACAACATTAGTAAAAAAATTAATTCTAAATCAACTCTTTTCAAAAAACAAACTATATTATTTTGGTTGCAAAAGATAATTGTATGAGCGGTAGAATAATTGTAAATCCGTTTACAAGATCAAAATATCTTAAAGATGCTTCCGGATTTGCGGCTTGTGGTCTGAGTAAGCGGATGTTATTTTTATAATTCAGCTAAAATATTTTTTTCAAAAATCCCAACACCGTGCCGTTACGAGTTAGTCTAAAAAATCTTGTTTAAGCGATTATACTAATATCAGCAAGATATTTTCCTATCCTCGAAATGACAAAGCACCTAAATTGACTTTGGATTATTTTCATTGCCGGATTGTTGATTTAGGTGCTTGGATGGATTCTGACTTTCTAACGAAGCATAATTTATGAAACGAGACCCACGTTACGATATTCTTTTTGAACCTGTAAAGATCGGTCCTGTAACAGCAAAAAATCGATTTTTCCAGGTTCCTCACTGCAATGGAATGGGTTATTTGCGTCCTAAAAGTCTGGCTGAAATGCGTGGAATAAAAGCGGAAGGCGGTTGGAGTGTGGTCTGTACCGAAGAAGTTTACATTCATTCCAGTTCCGAATGTGATCCGATGGTAGAAGGTCGTCTCTGGGACGACGGTGATATTCCGGCATTAGCAAAAATGACTGAGGCAGTTCATAAACATGGTTCTCTAGCAGGAATTGAATTACAGCACGGTGGTTTATGCAGTCCTAATCATTACAGCCGTATTATACCGATATCTCCAAGTGCTATTTCCAATGACGAATACGCACCGCTGCAGGCACGTGCGATGAACAAGTCGGATATTCGTGAATACAGGAAATGGCATCGTAAAGCGGCACTGAGAGCTAAGCAGGCAGGTTTCGATTTGATTTATGTTTATGCAGCACACGCAGGCTCTCTCTTGACTAACTTCCTCTCACGTCGTTTCAACAAACGCACGGATGAATATGGAGGAAGTCTGGAAAATCGGGTGCGTCTCTTTCGTGAGGTAATAGAAGATACAAAGGATGCAGTTGGAGATAAATGTGCTGTGGCGGTACGTTTCGCCGTTGATGAATTTCTCGGTCCGCTCGGAATAACTGGAGAAAATGAAGGCAAGGATATTGTGGAAATGCTGGCCGAACTTCCGGATCTTTGGGATGTGAATATCAGTGACTGGAGCAGAGACTCTGCAACTTCGCGTTTTGAAAGTGAAGGTTATCAGGAATCTTACATCAGTTTCGTAAAATCAGTGACCACTAAACCTGTGGTAGGCGTGGGACGTTACACCTCACCTGATACGATGGTTTCACTGATTCAGCGCGGAATTATGGATATGATAGGTGCGGCACGTCCCTCAATCGCGGATCCTTTTTTACCTAAAAAGATTGAGGAAGGCCGTGCTGATGAAATCCGTGAGTGTATCGGTTGTAATGTTTGTGTTACTGGTGATGAACTTTCTGTGCCTATTCGTTGCACTCAGAACCCAACCATGGGTGAGGAATGGCGACGTGGCTGGCATCCTGAACGAATTGCAGCACGTAAAAGTGATGACGGTGTTTTGGTAGTCGGCGGAGGCCCTTCCGGATTGGAATGCGCACTTGCGCTCGGACAGCGAGGATATCGGGTTATACTGACCGAAACTTTGTCTGAATTCGGCGGAAGGGTGAGCCGGGAATGCAGACTACCGGGACTTTCGGAATGGGGACGGGTCCGGGACTATCGTGTTCATATGCTGGAGAAACTGGAAGAGGTCTCTATTTACCGCGGGAATCCGCTTAATGCTGAGGAAATCTTAGAGTTTGGTGCAGCAGATCAGTTCAATTATTCGCATGTGCTGCTGGCAACAGGAGCACACTGGCGGCGTGACGGAATGGGGAGAATGCATCGTGAATCGCTTCCGGGACTGGAGAAAATTCCGGTATTTACACCGGACGATATCATGGACGGAGTTAAGCTGCAGGGCAGGGTTGTCATTTATGATGATGACCACTATTACATGGGAGGTGTTCTTGCGGAAAAACTACGGCGGGAAGGACACGAAGTTTTGCTGGTCACTCCTGCACCTGACATTTCAACATGGACGCATAATACTCTGGAGCAGAAACATATCCAGAAAAAGCTGATTGAACTTGGAGTGGAACTAGCCCCGCAAACTGATCTCGCGGCCGTGCATTCAGGAAAGGTGGAACTTGCCTGTGTTTTTACAGACAGACGAACTGAAAGAGCCTGCGAAAGCCTGATTCTCGTTACAGAACGGATACCGAACGATGAACTGTTTAAAGCTCTGGAAGAAGACCCCACAAGGTTAACTGACGCAGGAATCAAGACCCTCAGTTGCATCGGTGACTGTCTTGCTCCTGGAACTATTGCCGCAGCCGTTTATTCAGGCCACCTTGCTGCAAGGGAGCTGGAGTCAGATCGGCAGGAAGAAGTACCATTCCTGCGGGAAAGAATTCAGCTTTGAAGTGTTAGCTTAGATGCATTCGTAAATAGTTGTCATTCACGCGAAAGCGGGAATGACATACAAGTGTACCATTTAGACTTTTTACGTGTTCATCAGCTAAAACCGCATCAATGTTTAAGCGGCTTGCTATTTTATCCCAAATTTTTCTGCAGTGAGGTCAAGACACAGTTTGACCAAATCAGTCATTTCGTCAATTTGTTCAACTGTCATGGTCAAAGGTGGTGAGACGACCATTGTGTCTTTCAGAGCACGCATTACCAGATTGTTTTCAAAACAAAAAGTTTTGCATGCATCGCCAACTTTTTTATCGCTGGGGAAAAACTGTCTTTTTTCTTTATTTTCCACCAGCTCAATTGCCCCAAGCAAACCAACGTTGCGAACTTCACCGACTATAGGATGGCTTTCAAATTCCTGCCAGCGTTTTTTCAGGTAAGGCCCTGTTTCATTGGCGACTTTTTCAACTAGTTTTTCATCCTCTATTATTTTAATATTTTCAAGCGCCACTGCACATGAGACAGGGTGTCCTGAATAGGTGAAACCGTGGGCAAAATCACCGCCTTTTTCAATCAACACATCCATAACGCGGTCATGCATCATAACTCCGCCTATCGGTAAATAACCTGAAGACAGCCCTTTTGCAATAGGCATCATGTCTGGTTTTATACCAAAAGTTTCGCTACCAAACCATTTTCCGGTACGTCCAAATCCGCAGATGACTTCATCTGCAATCAGCAGGATTCCATATTTTTTACAAATTCTTTGAATTTCAGGCCAGTAAGTGTCAGGTGGAACAACCACTCCGCCTGCACCTTGGATGGGCTCACCGATAAATGCCGCTACTTTGTCCGGACCGATTTCCTTAATTTTAGTTTCCAGACATTGTGCGGTTTTAAGTCCAAACTCATCCAGTGACAAGTCACCACCTTTTCCATACCAATATGGATGATCAATGTGGGCAATATCGGGGATCGGTAAACCGTCCATTTCATGGGCAAAACTTTGTCCGCCTAAACTTGCAGCTGCAACGGTGCTGCCATGATAAGCTTCTTTACGGCTGATTATGACTCGTTTTTCAGGTTTGTCCTGTACACGCCAATAACGCCGGACTGTCCTCATCACTGTGTCATTTGCTTCAGATCCGGAGTTGGTGAAAAAAACGTGATTGAATCCTTCAGGAGTAATTTCTGCAAGTTTTTTTGCCAAAGCAATTGCAGGCGGAGTTGTTGTTTTGAAAAAACTATTGTAATAAGGCAAAACTTGTAATTGTTCATAGGCCACTTTTGCCAAGTTTTCACGTCCATAACCCACGTTGACACACCACAGTCCTGCCATTGCGTCAAGTATTTTTTCGCCGTTTGAGTCCCAGAGATATATTCCGTCAGCACGTGTAATCACACGAGCTCCGTCTTTTAGAATTGCTTTAGGATCTGTAAAAGGGTGCAGATGATGATGACTGTCCAGGTGTTGAAGTTCTGAGGTGCTTGCTTCAAGATTCATAATATATCTAAGGTTCAAAGTTACTGTTGAGCTTTATCATTTTCATGATTCGGCGGTTAAGAGCATTGCTTCCAGTTTGCGTTTCTTTTCCCAACGCAGGGAGAGCCAACCTGTAATAAAAACACCAACACTCACCAAAAAAATGATAATGGTGGCAAGTGCGTTTATCTTTGGACTGACACCAAGACGAACACTGGAAAAAACCTTCATCGGCAAAGTTGTTGAACCGGGTCCGGAAACAAAACTGGCAATTACCAAATCATCTAATGATAATGTGAAACCCAAAAGCCATGCAGCCAGCAGAGCTGGTGCGATGATGGGCAGAGTGATTACAAAAAATACTTTCAGGGGAGTGGCCCCCAAATCCATCGCTGCTTCTTCAATTGAACGGTCGACTTCCCGTAAACGAGACGAAAGAATGACTGTCACAAATGCTGTACTAAAAGTTACATGTGCAATAAAAATAGTGAGCATCCCTCTGCCAGCAGGCCAGCCGAAGGTTTGTTCCATCGCCACAAAAAGCAGCAGTAGAGAAAGACCAGTAATTACTTCAGGCATCACTAGTGGAGCCGTGATCATGCCGGCAAATGTCATGTGTCCACGGAACCTCCCGAAACGTACCAATGCCAGTGATGCCATTAAGCCGAGTATCAGCGACATGCATGCGCATAAAAGAGCAATTTCCAAACTCAGCCAGGCCGCGTCCAGTATTTGCTGATCCTGAAACAGTTCAAAATAAGATTTGAAAGAAAATCCTGACCAGACGGTGACAAGTCGACTGTCATTGAAAGAATAGACAATCAGAATCATAATCGGCACATACAAAAATCCAAAGCCGAAAATTAAACTGCTGATAGAAAATTTGGAGAGACGTTGATCGGACATTTTTCAAAATGAGATGTAACAGCTAAATTCTGTACATACTAATATATTTTAAGGAAAGCGTCACTGAAAATATTCTGTAGAGGACATTTTTTCTTGTGTTGAGAATAAACAAAAAAAATGAATACAGATTCCAGGCTTCTGCAGCAGAAGTTGACTAAGCTTTGAGCATATTCCTGGCCAGCAGCAAACCTTCAAAAAGATCACTAGCCAGCATGTAGTTGGAATTTGTTTTTTTGGTAAAACATTCCGCGGCAAGACCGTGCATGTAGGCTCCTGTAAGAGCAGCATTAAGGGGTGACAGACCTTGTGCGAGAAAACCACCGATGAAGCCACTGAGGACATCTCCGGAACCGGCTGTGGCAAGTGCAGAATTTCCTGTAGGATTGATGAATATATGTCCGTCGGGACTGCCGATCACTGTATATGCGCCTTTGAGCAGTAGTACCACATTCCACTCTTGGGCTAATCGACGTACAGTCGCGATTCTGTTTTGCTGAATTTCCGTAACACTTTGCCCACAAAGTCTGGACAACTCACGTGGATGCGGCGTAATGACAGCAGTACCAAGTCTTTCCTGCAGAGTCGCATCATCTAAATTATTAAGTCCATCTGCATCAATCAGCAGTGGACCTTGGAGATGTTTCGTCAAGTACTGCACAAACGCTGCGGTTTGAGAATGAACTCCTAGTCCACAGCCGAGCACTACTGCATTACGTTCCGAAGCAAGTTGTACCACAAAATCCGTATCCTCTTCTGAAAAATATTCTGAAGAATTGTGTGGACTGACTGTCATTACTTCCGCCACCTGTCCCGGAAGATTATCACGAAGTTGGCCGGGTACGCAGGCACTGACCAAACCGGCACCGCTTTTTAACGCGGCCGTAGAAGATAGACTTGCCGCCCCGCCCATACCGCTGGAACCGCAGACAGTCAGTAAATGTCCTGAAGAACCCTTGTGCGCGTCGGGAGGACGTTCAGGAATCAATTCGCTGACAAATTCAGCTGTTAACAAATATGTAAAGGGGGTGGAAATATTTATTGAAGTTTCATCGTCAGCTTCTTTTGCAGAGAGTCTTTCAGGCCATATTTCTGGAATTGAAATATCCACTATGTGGACTTTACCTGAGTAAAGAACACCCGGATGTTGAAAACAACCGGGCTTAGCTGTTTGAAAAGTAATTGTGTGCTGACAACGGGCGGCAACTCCTAAAATATGACTCTCATCAGTAGAAACTCCAGAAGGAATATCAACTGCAACGCGTAATGCCGTCTTGTTTGAGTTGAAAATTTCTATCCATTCCCGATAAGCACCTTCGATTGCCTGCTCAATACCGATTCCGAAAATAGCGTCAATCAGGACATCTGCTTCTTCCATCAGTCTGGAGGCATTTACATCAGGAAAAGAAGCACTTTCTCCAAATTTCTCCCATAATAACTGATTTTTTCTGGCTTCTTTTTTTTTAGCTTCACCTGCATCTACGACATTGACGTCATAACCACGGTTTGCCAGCAGCCTCGCAATTGCGAATCCGTCACCTCCGTTATTGCCTTTTCCGCAGCAAACAACTATACGGACCTCAGGTTCATTTTTTAATTTGTATTCTGTCAGCCAGTCTGCGACACTGCGTGCCGCGTTTTCCATTAAGACTAATCCTTCAATTCCCAAATCTTCAAGCGCGTGTCTATCCATTTCACGCATCGAAAGTGTTTCCGCCAGTCTGAACAACTTTTGATAATTTGCAGCCATCTGTTGTCAGTTGTTTGACTGCTTTATTAAATTTTCAATAAGTTTATTTGATTCTTTATTCTTATGTGAAATGTTTCGTTCTTCTGAATTTTCTTCGGAAGCTTTTTTTTTGGGGGTAAGGCCAAAGTATTTGTTTGTTGGTCTATGGTTACAAAAGGGGGACACACTGTATTTATTACAAAAATCTCTAACAGCATTATGATTTTCAAGAAAGGCTTTAGAGCTACCCTTAGCCCCTGTTGAAAAATTTGGTTTTTCCTTTTGATCATTTATTCTAAAATAATCTGCTCGAGAAAGTGACATACTTTTAAGATTTGCGGCAGGTAATCTATCGTTTCCATTTGGTGGAGTTGGTTCTATCAGTTCAACTTTTGGAATTATTTTCCTAACTCTCGATACAGTATAAGCGGATTTGTCTAATTTTACTTTTCCATTGATAATGGACCAGACACGATTGTTAATAGTACGCACCTGCTTTTCTTCATAAGCAGACACATCAGCGGAATTGCTGATAATAAGGGTAAGTAGAGCTATCGAGGCTATCTTCGCAAAGCGGTAATTATCAGTAATATAAGTCATAATTCCGTTAATCTAAGAGAACATTACACTTTACGGACGGGGATTGAATTTTCACTGAGATATTCTTTTACTTGAGAAACAGTATATTTTCCATAATGAAAAACTGATGCTGCCAAAACAGCATCAGCCTTGCCAATCGTCAGCGCGTCCCGAAAATGTTCAAAAGTACCTCCGCCACCTGATGCAATAACAGGTATGTTGAGGGTACCGCTTATTGAGGCGGTTAATTCTAGTTCAAATCCATCCTGGTGACCGTCTGCATCCATGCTGGTTAATAATATTTCTCCTGCACCGCGTGACTCCATTTCACTGGCCCAAGCAACTGCGTCCAGGCCTGTAGAGCGGCTACCACCGTGACTGAAGACTTCCCATTTTGAGATTTCGCCTGCAGACGGATGTTGTTGTGTCTTCAAATCTCGTTTTCTGGCATCAATTGCCACAACAATACATTGTGAACCGAAACGCCGGGCACTTTCTGTAATGAGGTTAGGGTTACGGATCGCCGAAGAATTTACAGACACTTTATCTGCACCTGCTGTTACAAGAGCGTGTATATCATCAAGCGTTGAAATTCCACCACCTATAGTAAAAGGTATAAACAATTCACGTGCCAAGCGTGTTGCAAGTTCGATTGTTGTCCCACGATTTTCGCTGGAAGCAGCGATATCAAGAAAAACTAGTTCATCTGCAGACTGTTCATTATATCGCTGAGCAAGCTCGAGAGGATCGCCTGCATCACGTAAATTGACAAAACTGGTGCCTTTGACCACACGGCCTGCTTTTATATCGAGACATGGAATAATGCGGCGGGCTAACATTTGAATATTTCCTTTAAATCAAGTTTTCCTTCATAAATTGCTTTTCCGCTGATTACTTGATCTACACCGTCCTCTTCCAGAGTTTTAAGTAGTTCGAGGTCCTCCATTGAAGAAACTCCACCGGATGCAACAATTTTTAATCCAGTACGCCGGGCAAAATCACCAAGTGCTCCCAAATTTGGTCCGTTTAACATACCGTCACGGGCAATATCTGTAAAAACTATTCTTTGAATACCAAGTTTTTTCCAGTGCAGAGCAAACTCGACATCGTCAATTTCAGTTCCTTCTTGCCAACCCTCTATTGAAACTTTACGGTTACGTGCGTCTATACCAAGAATAACTTTCTCTCCGGAAAAATACTGAATAACTTCCTTCAACACATCAGGATTTTTGACCGCCATTGTCCCGACTATGACTGACGAAACTCCAAGGTCAAACATTTGTTCGATATTTTCAAAGTTACGTAACCCGCCGCCTAACTGGACCGGTATTGAAATGTTTTTTAAAATTGAACGAATACTGGCTAAATTAGCACCTTTTCCCTGAAATGCTCCGTCTAAATCTACCAGGTGTAAACGTTTTGCACCTGCATCTTCGAAGGAACGGGCCATGGAGGCAGGGTCATCAGAGTAGACGGTTTCAGCGTCTGCTTCTCCCTGGAGGAGTCTAACACAGCGTCCGTTTTTTAAATCAATTGCAGGAATCAGTAACATGAAATTTTAATATTATCTTAGATGAAAATTCTTTCTGAGTGTGAGTACCTTGAAATTATTAAACTTTATACTCCATGATCTAGTAAATTAGTATTGAATTCAAGTAAGAACGTAGATTTATAAACTTAAAAAAATGGCTTAAAACTTGAATGCCTGAATGCTGGTTGATTAATCATGACAATTTATCTAGTTTTACACATCATTCTTCGTAAATTATGCAGGTTACTGCTAAAACTATTCCAGACAAACAAGCTGGCCTGGAGCGACAGATCCAGAATAAAGAAAACCACACTGTCACAAGTTCCAAAGCTCAAGGCATAAAAACGACTGAAAAACTTGTTGACGCAAATGGCGCGGAACGCAACGAGACGTCACAGTATCTAAAAGTTCTCTCAAGAATAGAAAACCTGCTGATCCAGGAAAAGTTACCGGATGCAGCAATTGAAGGTTTTGTGGGGGCGGTTAAAAAACAGCTTGATGCAATGAGTGAAGCAGACAGTCAAATGCTGTTAAAACTCCCTGAGGCAGTTGAACTAGAATTGAAAAGTGTGGATGAGTTGCCTGAGTTGATCAAGAAAGAAATCAGGGATCAAAGTAAAACACCGGCATTGCTTAAATTGCTGCGCCAGCCGAAATTCGCGGATTTAATGCGAACAGACAGTAAACCTGCTGCGCAAACCTACACTGCACAGTCAGCACAGACTCCCGTTTCAGCGATACCAACTCGGATCAATATTTTAGATATTCCGAAAGTTAATGAAAAACCGGTTCTTGCTTCCGTACCGAAACCCGTCTTAAACCCAGCAAACAAGAAAAGTTCAGGCATGACAAAGCTAACCGTCTAAGGAAACTTTTAAAAACGCAAATCTTTGAATTTACAAATTAGACTGTGGATTTCTTAATGAATTTGCCGACAAATTCACTACCTATTTTCATTTCAAGCCGACCGAGTGGTGTAATGATGTTTCCCTTGACTTTCGCATTGCCCATAATTTCCACAAGTTTTGTAGCGTTTAAATCACCTTCCACCATACCGTCAACCCGAATCACGGGTGCGACAATCTGACCTTTAACTTTACCTAATGCACCTACGATTACCGTATGTTTACTGGTAATACTGCCTACATAACTTCCATCAATCCGGATACTGTCTTTGCTTGAAAGACTGCCTTCTAGTTGTAAATCCGGACCTAAATATCCTTTAACAAGTTTCATCCTTGAACCTTTTTTCTATATTATTATTATGCAGACGAGTAGATTTATAATCATGTTTTAAGCTGGTGCAAGTTCACTGAAGCCACTTTTCAAGTCGCTCACATGCATCCGCTAATTTTGGAAAGAGACTCGTGTACAATTCCGGACTTGTTTTTCCACTCTGAGGAAAATCCTGCATCAGTTGGGCTCCATCATAATCAACACTTGCGACACGTACCCCTAAAAAATCATCCGGCATATAAAAATCTGCTCCTGGAAGCAGCGCTACTCCAGTTTCTTCCAAAATTCTTTTGCTCAACTCTTGACTGCTGCTTATCCCTCTAGAACTAAGTATATCCTTAAAATTTTCAAAATCTGGAAACAGATAAAAGGCTCCTTGAGGTTCAGGACAATTCAAGCCGATTTCTACAAATCTTTGCTGCAAAAATTTACCTGCTGCTCCATGTATAGCACTGCAGAGTTCAACATGCTTTCTAACTGACTCATAATTTTTAAATCCAGGCAACACAGCATACTGAATAGGTGCACTAACGCAGCTGAAAGTTTCACTTACAAATGCCGAAAGCGGTCGTTTAATTTCACTCAACTCATCCGGAATCATCGCAAAACCAAGTCGCCAACCTCCTGCGGAAAATGCTTTTGAAACACCGCTAGTGGTTATTGTTCCTTTCGGATAATACCTTGCAATGCCCTCAAATGGAATTTCACCAAAATTTGTCAGGGCATAAATTTCATCCGAAATTACAATAACGCCATGTTTCCGGCAAACTTCTGCCAATGCTCTTAATTCATCTGGAGTATGAACACTTCCTGTCGGATTACTAGGATTATTAAGAATCAGAATTTTTTGCGGACTTTCCAGTCCAGAACACGTTTTGTCTAATTCTTCCGCCTGTAAACGATAACCGTTTTTAATGTCTGTAGTAATTGTAATGAAAGTTTTTGAGCGTATCTTTGCCTGAGGTCCGTAACTGACCCAACTTGGAGCAGGTACAATGAGCGGTCCTTCCAACAGATAAACGAGTTGGAATATTAGCTCTTTACTTCCGGGACCGATGAATATGTTTTCTAAAGAGTAGTTGTAACCGAATTCGCTTTTAGAAAAATCTGCAACCGCTTGCCGTAATTCCGGTAATCCGTATCCGGAAATATACTGTTTGCGCCAGGCGTTTTCTTGCAAAGCAGTCTGCATTGGTTCAGGGACAGGAAACGGTGATTCACCAAAACCGAGGTGACAAATATCTTGTCCTTCACTACGTAATTTCAGTGCAAGCTGATTGATGAACAAAGTTGCGGATTCTTTTAAATCACTTATCTGCCTGTTTATAATCGGCTGCATTTAATATCTCTACAATTATTGATGAAGCTTAAAAAGTCATAAAAACGTGTCATTGCTTACAAAGCGAGAAATCTATTTTCTGTTGAGCACTAAATTATTAAGATCTTTATCTTCGTTCAAGATGACAAATAAATAGTTTAGGGATTTTTCGAAGTTATCATTATTAATCAATTTGAATGTGATCTTTGCACTATCCCGGAAATTAGCTTGGATGGATTACCGCAATGCAGCAGCCACAGTTGATGAGCTGCTCTGGTCAAACCTACATACAACAATTGTCTGGAACGAATATCAGGGCCGTATGTAGAAGCATCCGCGTCTGCAATGATGACTGTATCAAATTCCAGACCTTTAGTCTGTGAAATGTCTGTTACATCAATTCCAGGAGTGAATGAAAATTCCTGATCACTGATGAAACGCAGATTAACAAGATCAGTTCTTAGTAAGCCTTCATAGAGTGTCTGGGCAGCTTCGGGAGTGCGTGTCAAAACAGCGACACTGGCCAGCGGTTCACGGACAGCTAAATCTTCCAGCGTATCAGCAAGAAATGCTACCATCGCACCACGTTCCCGGAAACGAAAAACATCAACTGGAGCACCGTTACGTGTTGATTCCCAGACAGTATTTACGCTATGTTCACCAATAACTATTTTCGCTGCAGACATTATTTCATTGGTCGAACGGTAACCAATCTGTAAAGGCGCTAATGCGGTTACATCGGGTTTTGAACCGTTCGGCAGTGTCAAATGCTCTAGCGACTCGTTCCATGTTTCATGTTTCCGTCCAAGCATTATCCGTTGATCCAAATCACCTGCTAAAGTAACACTCGTATGATTTTCAGGTGTTAAACTTACCAGCAGTTGAAATTCAAGTGCACCAAAATCCTGAGCTTCATCGAGCATCAAATGAGTATAGCTCAAAAGCTTACCGTTTTTACGCCTTAGCGGACCCATGAGCAGTTGAAAAAGTATCAGCAAAAGTGAATCATCTTCTTCATCGAGCGATGCTTTTTCATCTGCAAAATTCAGTTCGCCACTGCCGTAACCATCCACTTGATCAATCAGAGAAATCCGATCTGTATCTATTGCCTCGCCGGCATCCAGACGTTTCTGATATTGTCTAACCGACCAACTCCAGACACTGGTGAGTTGAGTTTCGCTAAATTCTCCAGGAGCAAGTCGTTCAACTGTTTCAAGCAGTAATTCCTGACTGACTAGACAATCATTCCAAATCTGGGAAGTTAACAAATGCGGTGCTTCAAACAACTCCGGAAAAGCCTGTTCCAGTACATTATGAAGTTGTTTTTCCATTCTGGCACTGTCAAGCTTTGTTACATTTTTGATGCTAACTTCTGCTTTTGACCAGTGCACCAGCCTCAGCAACCTCGGAATCAAAGGTAGGACTGTCAAACTGTCCCATGCCTCAAGCAATAAGTCGAGTCCCTCCACTTTGGCCAGTTTTACTGTAAACAATTCCCTGAACTTTAAGGTGCGTTTCTTAATTTCTTCATGGTAGTATTTCAACCACAATGGATGTCGTTTCAGTTCAATAACATCCATGGGTGTGTTTTCAGCATACTGTCCAGGTAGTTCAGGCAGAGCACGTTGTCTAAGTCCGGAGACCCATTTATGGTAAGTCCGCGGACTGACTCCGTTTACTCCCAAAGCAGGCAGAACTCTGGACATATAGTTTGCTAAAGCCGGTCCGAAAACTATCGGCAATACAGTTTTTGGTTTAAAGTATTGAGGCTTTTTTGTCATCAAATAAGCCAGTCTATGCAGGGCGACTGTGGTTTTACCGGAACCGGCTCCACCTTGAATTAAGATTATTCCTGATTCAGAATGCGTAATTACCTCAAACTGCTGAGGATCCACAAGTGCTGTTATTTGACGGAGATGTTTGTCTACCCTGTAACCGGAAAAACTGAGGTCTGTAGTTTTTCCTGAATTGGATGATGACTTTTCTGGTACTTTAAGTTCATCAAGAATTTTTTCCTGTCCACTTTCCAGACGTGGTGTTTTTTGACTGACCAAATGCCATTTGTTACTTCCACCTTGTGCTGAAGCTAAATCTTCAAGAATACCACCTGGCCAGTTTATCCTCATCAAGTTGCCATTTTCGATCAACAACATCCTCCGCGTGATCAACTCACCTTCGAGCTCCCTCTCGCCAATATCTTCCACATACTCATCACCTTCACGGTAACGGTAAAAAATTTGACTGATCGGAGCATTTTTCCAGTCTACGATTGGGCAGGGCAGGTGTGTTGAAAAGCAGTTCTGGTTACCAATCAGTAGATCACGTACACGGTTGTTTTCACTTAAACGGATGTGTGCAAAATAGGGTGTGTCAAGATTATAACCGGAAGCAGAATTATGAGAACCCTGATGTGAGTGGAGTAAAACCATCCGTTCCATTTGCGCCATTACTGCAGGTACATCCTCAGGCAGAGTGTCTGCCAGTGAATCTCTCAGCTCGATGATGTTCTCAAACTGCAGGTTACTGATATTACTTTCTTTATCTTCTGCTGCAAGCATCAACAAACCTTGTTTTACCAAGAGCAGAAGTTGTTCCTCCTCTTCCAGTACTTTTGCCTGTTCTGCAGTTAATTCTGTATTATTTCTCATTCTTCTTGTTATTCATTCACTCTTTGAATTTTAGCACCCAATGCATTGAGCCTCTGGTCAATTTTTTCATATCCACGATCTATCTGATCAATATTATGTATTTCAGTTGTACCTTTTGCACCAAGTGCTGCAATCAACAAAGCCATACCTGCTCTAATATCCGGCGATGAAACCCGTGCGCCTTTGAGCGGAGTTGGACCAGAAACAACTGCCCGGTGCGGATCACAAAGAATTATTTGTGCTCCCATTTCAATTAGCTTATCTACCCAGAATAAACGGCTTTCAAACATTTTTTCAAAAATTAAAACTGCACCTGTACACTGAGTGGCAACCACTGTCATGATACTGGTTAGATCCGCGGGAAATCCCGGCCAGGGCGCGTCGTCAATTTTTGGTATTCCTCCTGGAACATCTTTTTGAACTGCAAGTATTTGTTTTTTCGGAATCAGCAAATCGTTGCCTTCAACTATAATTTCAACACCAAGTTTTTCAAACATTAAACGTGTCATCCGCAGATATTCAACACCTGCGTTTTTGATCCGCAATTCGCTGCCTGTAACCGCGGCTAATCCTATAAAAGATCCAACTTCCGTGTGATCAGGCTGAATTGTGTAATCTCCTCCTGCCAGTTTTGCTACACCTTCGATGATGAGTAAATTGCTGCCGATACCTTTGATTGATGCTCCAAGCATTACCAGAAAATGACAGAGTCCCTGAACGTGCGGTTCACAGGCAGCATTATAAATACTGGTTTTACCTTCTGCACTGACCGCTGCCATGACAGCATTTTCTGTAGCCATCACGCTTGCTTCATCGAGGTATATGTCTGTGCCTCTCAAGGCTTTTGAGCGCATTTGATAGAGTCCATCTTCATTTAGCGTAATCTCTGCACCTAGTTCTTCGAGAGCCAGAAGATGGGTGTGAACCGGTCTTAAACCGATACGGTCACCTCCAGGTGCAGGCAGATCTATCGAATTGCTGCGAGCCAGCAGTGGTCCTGCCAGCAGGAATGAGCCTCTGATCTGCTTTGCTCGTTCTGAGTCCGGAACTGTGGACTGCAAATGGCTGGAATCAAAGCGAAAAGTGTGAGCGTCAATTTGCTTAATTTTTACACCAAGACTGACCAGCAATTCACGCATGATCGCAATATCGAGAATATCCGGCACATTGTGTATTGTAACAGCTTCATGTGCCAGCAAAGTTGCTGCAAGTACCGGCAATGCTTCGTTTTTGTTGCCTGAAGGTGTGATGCTTCCGGAGAGTGAAATACCTCCCTCCACAATAAATTTTTGCATTTATTTTATTCCTGTTTGTGAAAAATTTGCTGAATGACTTAACTGCCCGAAAAGCGTATTTTCGTCATCAGCAGAGTCAGGTTATATGTTTTAAAGCTCAGGCTGAATTTTAGTTTTAAGAAATTGAAACAGCAGGTTAATAAAAACGTTTAACTCATTTCCGTGAATCCTGAACCTAAGTGATGGCGCAGTCTTTCCAAATTTCCGGGAATTGTGGTCAATGTCATCATGATACCCTCCTCCTGATAATCAATATTATCAACTCTGCTCCATTCATATATATTTGCTAAATGTTGTGAGTGCAGATAATCGAGACGAATTGTCACAGTTTTCATGCGTTCATCAAAAAAAAGCAGGATTCTTTTTCTTATTTTATCAACTAAAGTTGAGCTGTTATCATGTGCGTTTTCTGCAATATTTATCACAGCAACAAAAATTGCCTCAGGATACATTTTTTCCAACATTAACAAACGTGTAGGAGAAATACGATCTATTTTATTAAACACTTTAAGAATTGGAATATAGCGCGCATCCAGGTCTTCTAAGACATCTGTGGTCGTTTGCAAATGTTCATCGATATTGTCACTCGCGTCTACAATCTGCAGCAATAAATCCGCATCTTTGACAGTTGAGAGAGTTGAACGGAATGCCGCCACCACTTCATGAGGAAGATTACTGATGAAACCAACTGTATCAGAAAGCAGGACTTTGGGCCGTGTATCCTCTTCTAAAAGTCGTGTTGTCGAATCAAGTGTGGCAAATAAGCGATCCTCCACTAACTGTTCTGAATTTGTCAGGGCATTCATTATTGTAGATTTACCTGCATTTGTGTATCCGATCAGGCTCACCCGCAGGCAATTTGAACGTCGCTGTTTTTGAGTGTTACGTTCCTTTTCAACTCGCTTCAACTGAGCTTTTAAGCGTGTTATTCGCTGCCGCAAAAATTGTCTGTCTTTTTCAATTTGCTTTTCACCTGTACCACGTGATGCACCAATTCCGCCACGTTCCCGGTCAAGGTGTTTCCACAATCCTACTAAACGTGGCAATAAATATTGAGCTTGCGCTAAACCGATTTGCAGTTTTGCTTCACGGGTACGGGCATTCTTTGCAAAAATTTCAAGAATCACCTGCGTGCGGTCCAGCACCTCACATTCTAATATTTTCTCTAAATTCTGGGTCTGTTTAGGACTGAGCTGATTATCCACCAGTACTGCATCAACTTCTTCATTTTTAAGCGTTAATTTAATCTCATCCAGCTTACCTTTACCAAAAAAATATGCAGGATGAATTTGTGAGCGTGCCTGCACAATTTGTCCTGCCACTTCTCCACCGAGGGAATAGGCGAGTGACGACATTTCTTCCAGTGAACTCTGGACTTCTGCGTTTGATCTATGCGGCAGTTGTAAGGAAACAATTAAAGCACGTTCCCAATTATTGAATAATCTGTTCTCGTCCATTTAGCTCAGGTTTTTGACTAAATTCTTGCTGTATTTTCGCACAAAATTATAGCATAAAAAGCAGGTGAATGTACAATTAATAATTGTCTTAAAAGACTAACCGAAAGTTAAAATCAGCTCTGGAATTGTATCCGTTTTAAAACTGTCTGTAACATCGCCTGTGTTTTCAGCAGTTATTTATTGATGTAAGACTCGCGCATTTCACGTTTGAGAGTCTTCCCTGCAACATTGCAAGGAAACGAATCGTAAACTTGGACAGCTGAGATTCGCTGAAATTTTGCGTCTACACGATCATTGGTCCATGTTATCAGTTCGTTTTGACTGATGTTTTGAGCATGATGAAAAATGATTGCTGCAATCGGTGTTTCCCCCCATTTTTTGTCAGGAACACCAAACACAGACACTTCTGCCACCGCGGGATGCTGAATGATTACTTCTTCAATATCTTTTGGAAAAACATTGACACCGCCACTGATGATCATATCTTTAACACGGTCCACCAGAAATAAAAAACCATCTTCATCAAGATATCCTAAATCGCCTGAATGGAGCCAGCCTTTAACAATTGTCTTTTTGGTTAATTCGGGCTGCTTGTAGTAACCACTCATCATCATGGGACCGCGTCCGCAAATTTCTCCAATCTCTCCCGCTGTACAATCTTCACCGTTTTCCCGTAGAACTTTTATGTCAATAAAGGGAGGTGCTGCACCCACAGATCCTACTTTACGTAGCGCATCATCACGGTCCAAATGTGAAAAAAAGCCTTCTGTCACTCCGTATAACTCGTAAAATATTCCAGGTAAAACTTCATTTAATTTGTGTTTGTATTCCAGTAACAACGGTGCGCCGACATTTTGGAGCATTTCCAGCGAACGCAATTTTTCAGGTTTAAAGTCTGGATGATTGAGCAATGCAGTAATCTGTGCAGGTACCATAACCATGTGAGTTACTTTTTCTTTTTCAACTGTGTCTAAAACTGCTCCTGCGTCAAAGTAATGGTGCAGAATATAAGTCGCACCCAAAAACATCCACGGCATTAAATCCAGCATCGCACCGTTGAAAACAATTGCGCCAGCATGCAGCACAATACTTTCCGGAGTCATGCGCCAGGCTGAAGCAAAGTGCGTGCAGTAGTTTGCGCGGACATAATGCGTGTGAACTATCCCTTTTGGAGCTCCTGTGGTTCCACTAGAATACATGATGTTGTAGACGTCATCATCGCTCAGTTGAGCATCTGGAGGTTCATCCGTAGAGGCTTCCTCGATAAAATCAGCATAAGTTTTAAAACCGAAAGTTGTTTTTTTCCCCCCTAGCAAAATCCAATGCTTATTTTGAATTGCGGGAAGCTCATTTTTGATTTTATCTAGTGTCTCGGCAAATTCCGCATCCGCAAAGACAATCACAGTGTCAGAATCGCGGAGCAGTGTCGTCAGCCCCGAAGCTTGCAACAAAGGACTTCCAGGCACAATCACGATTCCTGTTTTTGCCGCCGCCCAATAAAGCAACATCAACTCTTCACAATTTGGTAGAACAGTCGCCATTTTTTGTCCTTTACGAATTCCGGAATCCAACAGTGCATTTCCTAGTTGATTGACACGTGAATTTAATTCGAAGAAGTTTAAACGCTCCTTGCCAACTACAAATGCAAGGTGTTCCGGCCGATAGCGGGCATGTCTCGGTAACAGGGAACCGATGTTCATTTTTTATTATCTGCTGAGATTAATGTTCTGCTAAGCGTTAATTTAGAATGAGGTGATAAATAGCACAGACGTTTTGCACTTTCAAGCAAAAGCTGGAATCATCAATAAGTAATTTTAGTCAACAAGAGATTTATCTTCGGTAGACAAAAAATACACTTTGAAAAAAAGGAATCTGCAGAGTGTAATTAGTGAATAAGCCATATTCCTAACTAATTTATATTATTATCAAAAACTCTCATCATGAAATTACAAAAATTGAACCTAAAAATATTTATGCTTAAAGCAATCTTGCTGTCCTAAAAAAATGCAACTGAAAAAAATTCTAACACTGTTTTTTATAATTCTGCTCTCACTTGTTTTGTCAAGTTGCAGCTTTTACGGAAGATCACAGGATGATTTTTTGTCTGCTTCAATTGCTTCACCGGAAGCACCTTTGCTTGCGGAAGTGCTCATGCATCTGGAACTGGATTATGTGCATCCTGAAAAACTGGATGCAGAAAAATTACTTCAAGGTGCTTTAACAGAACTTGGAAGGAAGATTCCGGAAGTCTGGGTTGTTCCAGAATTTTTGGAAAATGATCGGGGTACGAGGCTACAGGTCAGGCTTGAGAAAGAAACTTCAGTCATCACTGTTGGAAAGTTGAACGGGCTTTATGATCTGCACATAACTTTACAGAAGTTGATGAAACACCTTTTGTTAAAAAATCCACAACTGACGCAGTTAAAAATCGAGCAGCAGTTTGCCCGTGGAATATTGAACCAGTTAGACCCATATTCAGTTTTGTTAGCGAATGATATTTACCAGGAATTCAATATCAACATCGGCGGTCAATTTGCGGGAGTAGGACTGGTTGTAGGTACACGTGATGGTCAACTGACGGTGGTTGCACCGATGGATGGAAGCCCTGCCGCACAGGCAGGGATGGAACCGCTTGACCGCATAGTCGCAGTTGATGACGAGGAAACAGAACACCTGACCCTTGACGAAATCCTCCACCGCTTGCGTGGAGAAACAGGGACTCCTGTGACTCTCAGCGTTCTCAGAAAAGGGCATGCAAAGGCTTTGAAGTTTGAACTTTTACGTGAAGAAATTAAGGTTGAAAGTGTTGAAACTTTTGATTTACAAAGCGCGAGTCAAACTGTCCGTTATGTACGGATCAAAGGTTTTCAAATAGCTACATCTCAAGAACTGAAAAACAAACTTGGTGACTTAACTGGCATCAGCGGACTGGTGTTAGATTTACGTAACAATCCTGGAGGATTGCTTGAAGAAGCGGTGAGAGTCAGTGATTTATTTTTGCCTGGAAAGCAGCGTATAGTCAGCACCAAAGGTTCCTCGGTTTCCACCATTCATGATGCAAAACAATTATTTGCCAGTCCCATATTTCAGGATATTCCACTTGTTGTACTGATAAACCGTGGAAGTGCTTCTGCTTCAGAAATAGTTGCTGCTGCTTTGAAACAGAATAAGAGGGCAATTGTTATCGGTGAGCAAAGTTTTGGTAAAGGTACAGTGCAAACTCTCTGGGATTTGAAAGACGGTTCTGGGCTGAAATTAACCATTGGAGAATATTTAACCCCTTCTGGACTCTCAATTCACAATATCGGAGTAATGCCTGAGTTGAGACTAATTCCGGTTATTGTTCCGCCTATAAAAAGTCAGCAGGGAACTGATGATCAACAGCAATCATTTTCTCAGGAACGTTTCCTCCTACTGACTGAAGAAAATACTGAAAATAGCAGCGTAGATTCGGAGAGATTTGAACTGCGTTATTTGTCAGCTAAAGTCGCTGTTTTCGATGATGCTAGCTTAAGTGCTGAGGCTGAGAATTTAGAAAATTTAAATGCAGATATTTTTGTAGAAACTGCAAAACGCCTTTTGTTGACGTGGAACCCTGAAGAAATAAATTCCAGTCTTCAGCAAATTTCACGAGAGGTTTCTCAACAGGAAAGCGATAAAATCATCAAAGCACTTGCGGAGCACGGGATTGACTGGAGCTTAAATCCTTTCTTAAAAACACCGGCCGCGGAAAAGCTAGGTTTAAGCTGGTTTGCAGAAGAGATAGCGGCAGATCAAGTACAACTAAAAGTTAAACTCCGGAATACAAGTGAACTTTCCGGGCAGCGTTTGCTGGTTGTTACAAAGTCCGGCAACGTTTTGCTGGATGGTTTGGAATTTCCGCTGGGTCTGCTTGGTCCGGATGCAGAAGTTGAAAAGACAATTAAGGTGAATTATTTCCCCGGGATGATGGAGGAAACTGAACCGCTCGAACTTGTGCTTTTTGACCATAATATGCAGAAGTTAAAATCTGTACGTCTGCAACTGAATTTTTCACCGAAACGAATTCCTTCATTTCGGCTGGCAATGAAAATTTATGACAATGGAGAATTCGGCAGTCAAGGCAACAGTGATAGAAAAGTTCAATCCGGTGAAATAATCGCCTTAGCTTTCAAACTCGCAAATAAAAGCCGGAAAACTGTGCCGGAATTGTTACTGAAAATTCGGGGAACAGAAGGTTCTTTCAGGGTTAATCGTGGTAAATTAATGCTGAAAAATCTTGAACCTGATCAAGAACAAACTGATTATTTCCTCTTTCAGTCTTTGAAAGGTACAGGGACTTTAGGCAAAATAAATTTGGAAATGATTGATACAAAATCAGGTACACCAAAGATTGTTCACCGCTGGAATTTGCAGCATACACTTCCGCAACAAATGGTGGTGACTCCGAAGTTTAGTGGTTTGAAATGGCAGGATCTTGACGGAAATACTGTGCTGGGAGAAACTGAGTTACAGTCACTGATTTTAAGTGGAAAAGTCAGCAACGCAGCTGATGTGAGGGATGTCTTTGTGCATTTAAATGATGAGAAAGTATTTTATTCTGCCAATTTAAATTCCAACGCAGACAGTCCGGATCAGCAACCGGATACTGAAGAATTTCTGTTTAGCACTTTACTCGAACTGCTTCCGGGGAAAAATCAAATCTCAGTATTTTCACGGAATCGTTACGGTTTTACAGCAGAGCGCAGATTGAGGATTTTACGCAGACAATGAAAGTGAGGTGTAAATATTGTCTGCTGCTTAACGATAATTCGTAAACTGTACGTCAAAGTCAAAATCCTGCTCTTTGACTGTCTGCATCACGGCCTGCAGGTCATCCCTCTTTTTGCCGCTGACACGTACAGAATCGCTCTGAGTTTGCGGTTGAACTTTGATTTTGCTGGCTTTGATAAACTGATTGATTGTTTTGCACTGCTCTTTGGTCAAGCCCTGTTGCACAGTAATCTCCTTTTTTTGCACTCTCCCGCTTGGTTCAGTCTTACCGTATACCAACGATTTTACAGGCACGGAACGTTTGATCAACTTAGTCAGCAAAATGTCGATTGTGGTCTGCATTTTCATTTCATCATCGGCAGTTATCATTAATGCAGGTTTAGTTTTATCAAAAGCTATTTCACAGTTTGAACCTTTGAAATCATAACGGTTATCAATTTCCCTGCGTGCCTGATCAACTGCGTTGGTTACTTCCTGGATGTCAATTTCGCAGACAATATCAAATGAAGCCATTTCAATGTTTTTGGTTAAAGGTTGTAATTTGACAGATACTTAACACACTTTTTGTGAAAGCGCGGCCTTGATGAAACCATTTATATCACCGTTCAGAACTGCTCGTGTGTTTCCTGCTTCCCAGTTTGTCCGATGATCTTTTACCATCTGATAGGGATGTAGAACGTAACTCCTGATTTGACTGCCCCAGGCATTTTCCTGTTTTTTGCTGCTTTCTAATTCTTTCTCTTTATTCAGTTCTTTCTGTTGTAAATCAAACAGTTGAGCTTTGAGCATTTTCATCGCGGTGGCTTTGTTCTTGTGCTGGGAACGCTCATTTTGACACTGTACCACAACTCCGCTGGGAGCATGTGTTATACGTACTGCAGAATCAGTTGTATTTACATGTTGACCGCCGGCGCCACTCGCACGGTAGGTGTCAACACGGATATCGTCAGTGTTTATTTCAACTTCGACATCATCATCAATTTCTGCATAAACAAAGACAGACGCAAATGAAGTATGACGTCTCTTTTGAGAATCAAAAGGCGAAATACGAACCAGTCTATGAACTCCAATTTCAGTTTTTAATTTACCATATGCATATGCACCTGCTACTGAAAAAGTGACTGACTTTATTCCTGCTTCATCACCAGGAAGATAGTCAAGCAGCTGGAATTTATAGCCTTCCTCTGAAAGCCATCTACGGTACATTTCATAAAGCATCGAGGCCCAGTCTGTGGACTCTGTCCCTCCTGCGCCGGGATGGATTGAGACGATGGCATTTCTGTCGTCTACGTCACCTTTAAACAATCCTGTTATTTCAAGTGAATCAAGATCATTATCAAGTTTAGTACATGAATCAAGGATTTCTTTCAATAACTCCGCGTCCTCTTCTTCACGATACAAATCGGCAGCAGCTTTCAAATCATCATGCAGTAAATCCAGGGTACCCCAACCTTGAATTGAATCACTTAAACGTGAAATGTTCCTCAGCAATGCTGTCCGTTCAACCTGCGGTAACTCCCAAAATCCGTCAAGAGTAGTTTCTTGCTCTAAATCCTTTACTTGTTTCTGCTTTGCAGTGACTTCAAAGAAACCCTTCTAAGTCGCCCAGTCTCTGAGTAAGACCATCAATCATCGTACTGATTTCTTCACTCAACATTGGATCAAATCTTTTTAAATTAAGGTAAAATTAAAGTACTAAGACTATGGTTTATTCGCTGAAATAACAAGTTGAAATCTTAAACGCTTGTGTTTAATCTACGTGTCAGTAAGGTGGTTCAGTGAAACAAAAAACATTTTTAAAAAATCAAATTTAATATGAAACTAAAATTTACCAAAAATTACACCTCATTTTCAGGAGCTGTTCTGCTGGCAGGTATTCTTGGAATACTGTTCTCACTGACTGCATGTAAAACAATCGACATCAAGGACAAAGCGGATCTTTTACCGTATATGAATAAAACTGTGGCTTTTATGACAGTTAAGCCTCCAAAGAATCTGGAAAAGGTCTGGCCTGAAATGATGGAGCTAATCGAGCAGCGTTTGCTAGAACTGCCGACTCTTGGTAAAGTAACAGGCATCAAGGAGCGAAAGCTGAAATTCGTTAAAAATCCGAAACTGCGTTCACAGTTCAGGACTTACCTCAGTACATTGACTCTCACCGGAATTTCGGATAAAGAGCTTGCCTGGAAGTTGGAAAAGGAACTTGAAAGTCCATACTTTTTGCTGTTGGATTTTGCTTCCTTTCCCTGTACAAAGGATTGTTCTGCTAATGAACAATGGGTGATCCGTTTAAAACTGATTGAAGCGCACAGTGGTGATTTGATATTTCTTGTCAGAAAACAGCATGTACTTTCAGAAGATGAAAAAATTGCTGAATCATACAATGCATTAGCCGGAAAACTTACAACAGAAGTAGTAGATGAGTTTGCTTCCGGATTCATTGTACCGTGGCATCGCTGGCGTTATGAACATCTGCGGCCTGAATCGCTAAGAATTAACCGTAGTGA
>Ga0066605_10000303_pt1 | contig 32938 bp, 19 predicted proteins | sample SaaInlLV_DNA_10m_FD_60385 | JGI IMG/M metagenome (GOLD analysis project Ga0066605, IMG submission 60385) | Marine microbial communities from expanding oxygen minimum zones in the Saanich Inlet - SI075_LV_DNA_10m | ecosystem: Environmental > Aquatic > Marine > Unclassified | place: British... | reverse complement strand
AACCTTGCCGACTTCAGTCTTCATGAATCCTCCAGACTTCTGCGAAAAGCGAGTGATCAGATAATGAATGAATTTTCTTCGGCAAAACAAAACTTCAAAAATCTCGAAAAGAATATTCGAAAGAACATCCGGGAGACCCATTTCCTCTTGTCAAAAAAAAATCAATTTAAACCCGTGGTAAAAGAGAAAGAAGGAGTACTTTTGGAAGAAATTTGGGAGAATGTGAAGGGAAGTGATCTTGCCTCTATCTCCGGGAGTAAAAAATTTGAATCACAAAAGCCCGACCAAATTTCTTACCTTTTTTCTGCAAGCAGCAAAGAGGGAATCGGGGAAAATTACATCAGACGATTACACGGATACCTACTTCCTCCCATTTCCGGAGATTATATATTTTGGATATATTCAGATGATTATTCCAGTCTTCGTATCAATTCAAATGGAATGAATCCACAGGGAGCAAAAGAAATTCTCAATGTTACCCAAGCGATGAGTAAAGCATGGGATTCGAACCGAAAGAGCTCTAAAATAAAACTGACCGCTGGTCAAAAATACCACTTTGAAGTTATTCATAAAGAAGGAAACGGGGGAGATTTTGTTGCCGTTGGGTGGACCCTGCCCGATGGGAAAATGGAACGCCCCATCCCTGGTATTCGTTTTTCTGCCCCATCCAATGAAAAAAATCCGTCTTTTTCAAATTGGATAGAGGGAATGAAAAAGGAAATGGATCCACTTTTGAACTCAATCAAAGATTCGGATTCTAATAATCCTGACCTTTGGAAAAGACTCTCCGGTTCTTTACTCAAGTATTCAGACCAGTTAGAGGAATCCTTCAATGCCTATGCCCAGGAAATCTTAACGAGTGGTAATGAAAGTATATTGAGTGCGATGAATTCTTTTGAGGACTCCAATCGATGGAATCGTGCCACTCGCATTTTGACCAAGAAGAACAAGGGCTTGCTTGCCGATCTTTCTGAAACTCACCTTCTTGAAGTACGGACTATTTCCGGTAATAGCACGAGCTTGCTCTGGGAAAATGAATCATCCCCCAACCTTCCGACCTTTGAGATTGAACCGGTTGATTCAAGCACAGATCTCGCAAACGGAATTTGGTCGACCATAAAAGTGGGGGAAGATCAATCAAACTCCACCAAAAACACCCGAGCCGCGGCGGTTCTTTTTAGTGATGGCGGTCATAATCGCGGTGGCTCACCACTTGAGATTTCTAAATTACTCGCCGCACGAAATCTTCCTATCCATACCGTGGGGTTGGGTAGTAATCAAAGACCACCGGATCTAGCAGTTCTTTCAATTCAAAATCCATCAAGTGTTTTTAAGGAGGACCGGGTACGGGGAACAATTACCTTGAAAGATGATTTGATTCCAGGAACACCCTTTCATTTGCTGATTAAAGATTCTGATAATTCAATTGTTTGGGATCAAAACCTAAGTGGTTTAGATGTACGCAGAAGAGAAGTTGAATTTGATTTCCCTGCCAAAGAACTGGTCGAGAAAAAACAAGCCTTATTGGGTGAAAACAAAGAATTAATTTTTCATTCCGTTCCTCTCCGGTTAAAAGTTGAAGTTGAACCGATTGAAGGAGAAAGCGAATTAGCCAATAATGTCATTCCATTCTCTGTGGATGCGGTAACAAGAAAAAATCGGCTCCTTATTTTGGATAGCAGGCCCCGTTGGGAAACTCGGTATTTAAAAAATTTATTTGAACGGGATGAAAGATGGGATGTTACCTGCGTATGGGGTGGTATTGGTTCCAGTAATGACAAACTAGCCAGGGGTAAAGAAGGTGATGTTTTCCCCGATGAAAAAAATATTCTATTTAGCTACGATCTGATCGTATACGGAGAATTGGAAGCCAATGAACTCAAAACAAAGGAACAGGAGTGGATTCGTGATTTTGTGGGCCAACGGGGTGGCGGTTTACTCTTTTTAGATGGACCACGACAAATACTAAGAAAATATTCAAACGACGAAACGGAACCGGTTCTCAGCTTACTACCGGTTCGATGGAAAAAGAACAGTCCACCTAGGGTGGCCCCGCGGGCTTTTTCTTTCAACCAACAAACCAATCAATTACCCGCTCTCATCTTAGAACCTATTTCGCAAAGAAACCGTGAACTATGGAAATATTTGCCCGTTCCAGCATGGGCTGCTCCAGTGGAAATTCTTCCCAGTGCAGAAATTTTTCTGCAAGCCCAACTAGATGAAAGTGGAAAAAACCTGACTCCACTCCTTGCCGGCCATCGCTTTGGTGCAGGGAAAGCCCTGTATGCCGGCTTTGATGAAACATGGAAATGGCGATTTGAAGTAGGGGATAAATATCACCAAAGATATTGGAATCAGTTAATCTCGTGGATTATGGAAAAACCATTTGCGGTGAGCGATTCTCGAATTTCTCTTGATATGGGAGGAAATACATTTTCTTCCGGAGAAAAAGCGGTCATACGGGCTCGACTACGAGATGAAAATGGAAAGCCAACCCAAGAACCTTACCCGGAAGTTGATGCGCTTCTATGGAACGGAACAAAAGTAATTGCAACAATCCCATTAAAAGCGGAGACAGGCGGATTATTCCTTGGTGAAACACCACAACTTGGCCAAGGAAATTACCGTATCTCTCTTCGATCTCCAGAATTCTTAAATGAAACCGATTCGGAAGTTGAGGCTAGTTTTTTAGTCAAACCGATCATGAACAGTGAAAAGAGTTACCTTACCTGTAATGTTGAACTCTTAAAACAAATGGCTGATTTATCAGGAGGTACATTTTTACCGGAGGAACAAGCCGGGCAACTTAACAAAATTCTCAAACCAATCAGCTCAGGAAGAATAATCACATCTGAGCTCGTACTTTGGCAAAGTTACTGGTGGTTTGCTCCAATATTTTTTCTACTCGCAATCGAATTACTTCTCCGTAAACGAGCCGGAATGCTTTAAATTTACCCATCCAGAATTAATCTCATGAATGTAACCACAGATTCCGTCATTCTTAAAAAACTAGAAGACTTTCGAGTCCGCCGAAGAAATTTAATTCTTCTCAGGGGAATTTGTACCGGATTTGTCACATTGATCCTTACCTTTACCACCATTGCACTGATTGATTTTGCAACCCAGGCACGAATGCCAGACGATCTCCGTACGGGTTTATCTATTTTGGGATATGCTGTTGTAATATGGGCAGTATGGAAAACTTCGGCCCGAATGCTCCTTCATTTACCAAGCCACCGGGAATTGGCACGTTTGCTTGAACAAATTAAGCCCGAAATGAAACAGGATATTCTATCAGCTGTTGAACTCGGTTCACAGGGGGGTGAGATCAATGACTCTTTAATCTTTCGTAAACTGGTTCAGGAAAAAGTATCTGGCCAGGTTCATGAATTGGATATTATCAGCCTGCTTCCATTTACGATGGTCAAAAGATGGATTCAAGCATCCCTCGTTCTTCTTCTCTTTAGTTTTGGACTTTTTTCATACACAGATTTTGGCCCTAAACTTCAAAGGTTGATGGGGCGGGCATTACTGCCCGGAGCAAATATCGCTCCGGTTACCAATGTGGAGGTCACCCTCTTGATCCCTGATGAAAATACCACCATCACTCCAAAAAACGAACCTCTTCGTTTTCTCGCACTGGTAAATGGAAAGGAGGGAGATGAAACCTACGGGCAGGTCGAACTTCAGATCAAAGAAAAGAAAAAGGTAAAACGGGTTTCTATGTTCTCTCGCACCACAGAACGATTTGCACTGGACTACAATGTGGGGAGTAATCCTTTTGACTACCGGGTCTGGGTAGATAGTTCACCCCGAACTGCATGGCGAACCATGGATGTTGCCTCCCGACCCTATATTATTGGGTTCACTAAAACCTATCATTTTCCCCAATACACCGAACTCCCCCCCCAAGTTGTAGAAGAAGATAAAGGACATCTTTCTGCCTGGGAGGATACCCGTGTCGAATTAAAACTTCACTTGAGCCAAGCCGTTTCTTCGGGTTCCCTATTTTTGGATTGGACAGGAAAGAAACCCGGAACTTTATCACTTTCTCCCAGCGAGGATGGAAGATCATTAGGAGGAACTATTATGCTCAAGCAATCAGGTACCTACCGTGCACTTGATTTAATTGACCAAAAGATTGGATGGAAAGGAAAACCCTCACCACGCTACGAAATTAATGTAAAAGTGGATGTTGCGCCTTCTATATCCTGGTTGGCAAAACAGAAAGATAATTTATTACTCGCTCCAGAAGATATCCTTAGCCTGGAAGGATGGGCAACGGATGATCTTGGTCTTAATCGTATAGAGTTTCATTATCGAAACAATCAAGGGAAGTGGAAAAATTTCTTAGTTCCCGGTGATCGTAATGCCAAAGGGAAAAATAAATTTCCGATTAGTTTTGATATTGATCTACTCTCTTTAAAACCAAAACCAGGAGACCAGGCGTTGATCAAATTAGTCGCATATGATCTCAAAGGCAGCATGTCAGAAACCGACCCTATTAATCTGTCCTTTGTCTCTCGAAATTTTGACCTTACTCTTCTTAATATCCTAGAGCAAAAAAATCGGGTAATGGAATCCTGGGAAGAGGTAGCTCATAAAAACCGGGCTTCAGCCAAAGAATTCCAACAGATCAGCAAAGGGAAAAATTATCAAGAAGGTATGCTTGAATCGGATTTAGAAAACTTAGAGAAAATGAATGATGATCTCAGAGAATTGGAACTCTTCGCTTATGGAAAAAATCTACAAGTTCTAACGACTATGCCAAGAGGAGCCGATGCTCAGGAAATTGCAATGCTATCACAATCAATGGGCAAACTCGCGAAGACCTCCAGGTCTCAAAATCGAATCATCATAGAGCAACTTGAAAATATAGGAAACGATCCCAAGGAAATAAAAAAATGGATCAATAAGTTGGGACAAAATGTTCAAAAAAATGCGATCGGATTTAGTGGGAATTTGCGAAATGTTGCCCGTAATTTACTAGACCAACATATTCTTACAGTGGCCACCTCCTATCTTGCACAACTCTCTAAACAACAAAAGGAACTCAGTAAAATGGCGAAAGAAGATCATTCATCCCCTTTTTTGGTAAGAAGGCAGGAGATAGCACTTCACCAATGGGAAGTAATATCCAAGGTCTTTACTTACGAAAGGCGGGGCATCCCTGCTGCCATTAAAAACTCCAGTCGTGAGCAAGGAAAGTTATTAGACACAATGGAAAATATTTCTGCTACTAAAAATGAATTTGCTCAACAGGTTGAAAAATGGAGTAGGATGGTTGAACAATTTTATAAAGAAACGGAAAGAAACCTTTCCAACCAAGTAAATCACAACTTTGCACAGGATCGAAAAAATTTATTTTTTAATTTAGGATACACATGGGGTAATCTTAAAAAACTTGCTACGGATTGGAAAACTCTGGAACAAAACGCGGAAATTGAAAAATCATTGAGCGATCAATTTAATCGAGAAATTTTATTAAATATTGATGCGCTCAGCATGCGCTCGGAAGTTGAACATTCAAGAAAAGATCCAAATTCCGGCTTTGTTAAAGATGCCGGTCAAGCCTCCAGGGCCCTTCTCGAACTTAAACAAAAATTGAATGACCCGGCAGTGGAAAAACCTGAACAGGTAGAAAACTTATCCGATATTTGCCTATTAATTTCAGATTCTTTTCGGGTGCTTGAGATGTATCAAATTGTTCTTCAATCAGCCAAACAGGCAGTGTATTTCACCAACTTGGAAAAACGATCTGTTCAGGGGGCGAAAGCGAGAGGAGAAAGAGCCAGGCAATGGGCCATGGCAGTATCCTTTTGGGAACCCACATCCAATTTTCTGAGAGAGGCAAATCTACCAAGAGAAGCTGTCGATATTCTGAGGTCGCTCAATACGAAATCATTTGCAAAAGAAATCTCAAAGGAAATGAAAAACCGAGTTAGTCGACCAGATAATCAATTCTTGGCAATGGATATACAGGGGGAGGAAATAATTACAGAATTGGAAAAAGTTCTTCTTCTCTTAAAACCCGAGGCTACACAGGCGAGAAAAACAATAAATGAACTTGCACCCACCTTGGCCGAACTTGCCAGGGCATTATCAAAACAAACGCGAACTAGGCAAAAAGAAGCGGAAGAAATCAAGAATAAGGAGGAGCAAGAATTAGCAGAAAAAAGGAAAGAATCAATTTCCCTGCAAGATAAACAACGATTTCTCAATCAAGATATAGACTCATTTACCATTGCTTTAAGACAGGAAGCTGGGGTTCAAAACTTAGTGGATAAGGAAGGCAGGGAAATTGCACGGGATGCTGATGATGCAGCCGCACTCGTACAGACCAGAAAAAAATCTGTCCAAGAAAATCTTTCCGATGCCCTTCAGGCTAATACAATTTCGGAACAGAATGAAGCACTGGAATCAACCATTGAAACCCAACAGAAATTAGCGGAGACTCTCGATTTAATCGCAGACCATTTTGAAAAGGTTAATGGAAAGAAAGATGCTTCTGAAACAAGAGAAGAACTAAGAAAAGTCGAAGACGAACTTGGGATTAAAGAAGAAGTTGAAAAACAATTTGCACAAGCGGAAAAACTCGGCGAACTCGCAAAACTTCCCCCCCAAGCACTACTTGCAGAACTGGAGAAGGAATTGAAAAAAAATCAACCGATGAAGGAAGAACTTTCTGATATATCAAAAGAAACCATCGAAGAAGCAATTGAAGATCTCGAAGAAGCAAAAAAAGATGAAATGGAATTGGCTAAAAAACTTGAATCCAGTGATCCCGAACTGACTAAGAAAAAGAAAGAACTTGCTAAGAAACTCGAACAAATTGCAAAAGAGTCCGAAAATCTAGCCAAAAATCAAGTAAGGCAAGCAGTAGAAAAAAGTGAGGATCTAGTGCCTGATAATACTTCAGAAAAAATGAAACAGGCCAAAGAAAATTTAGAAGAAGTTGCGAAGCAAACAAAGGATACCGCAAAGCCAGCTAATACAGCACGAGCATTGGGAAACGATGCCAAGGAATTGGCGCAAGCTCTAAAAGAAGCTCAGGGTGTTCTTAACGATTCCAGTGAAAAAATTAATAATCTCGCCAATCTGACTCCGGAGGATGCGAAAAAAAGTGCAGAACAAGCTAGAGTTCAACTAGATGAAGCTCTTGAAACACTTGCTAAAAAAAGGGAGGTTGAAAAGGAACTGAATCAAAAAGCGGATAGGGCCAGAAAAGAAGCGGCAGAAGCAAAAGCGGTTGTCGAAAAAGCACAAGAAGAAGAGGCATTTAAAAAGAAAACTGCCCAGAAAACTGCTCAGGATGCTTCCCTGCAACCTGAAAATCAAGTGGCTCAAAAAGAGGCTAAAGAAGCTATTCTTCAAGCACAAAAAGCCGAAGATAATAAACATAAAAAAGAAGAACTGGCTAAGAAAGCAATTGAACAAGCCGAACAGACTAATGAAGAATTGGCGGTGGCAAACCAGGAAACTGAAGCTCAAAAAGAGGAGACTGAACAAAAACGGGATCTTGCAAATTTAACCGAAAAACAAGCCCAAGAGTTCGAAAATCCGGCCACGCAAAAAAAAGTTCAAGCCAATGCCAAACAAGCAACTCAAAAAAGTGAGGACGCTAAGGATAAAGCGAAAGAATTAGAAAAAAAAGCGTTGGAAGTGGCTAAGCAATTGGAAGAATTAGAGAGGGCAAGCAAACCTGCACAGGAAGAAATTGCAAAGGGACTGGATCAACAGAAAGAGATTGCAGAACAAGTTTTTGAAGCTGCGGATGAATTAGCCCGGACCGCAAGGCATGAGGAAAGAATGGAAAATGAACAGCTCGCGGAGGAAATCGCGGATGTGGCCAAAAACTCTCTTGAGGTAGCCCAAGAAGCAATTCCAAAAACAGCACAGGCGTTACAAAATGAAGCTCTTTTAAATGAACTCAAAGATCTTGCCACGGAAGCAAACGAGTTAGCATCCAAGACAGATGATAGAAAACTGAGTGATCCACTAAAGCAGGCAGCGGAAGAAACTTTAACATCACTCGATGGGAATCAAGGACTTGATCAAATCAAGGATGCAGCCAAAGAATTTGCACAGCAGGCACAACAGACAGCGGGAGAATTTGCCCAAGCGGAAGAAAAAACGGCTCAAACTAATGAAGAAATGAAGAAGAAATCTGAAAAAAAAGAGGAACAAGCCAAAACCGCAAATCAATTAGCACAGGATGCAAACAAAGAAGCAGAATCACTTAAAAAAGAGGCTCAAAATTTGGTGAGTCTTGCCAAAGAAGCACAGGGGGAATCAGAAAATGCCGAGGCGAAGAGTAGCCAGGAACCAAATAATCCTGAGACCACGGAAGCCTCTAAGCTTGCTCAGGATGCTGCGAAAGCCGCTCAGGAAAATGCAGATAAAGCGAATGCTCAAGCAGCTGAGGCTATGGAAACACAACAGAGTCTTGCCAAGAAAGCCGAGCAGTCGAACCAAGAGGCAAAGGACGCAAAGAATAAAGCGAATGAAACCAAAAAATTGGCTGAAAGTATTTCCCAACAAGCCCAAGAAGCGGAAGAACTGGCTGACTCCGCGCAAGAATTCTCTGAGAATTTACCCGATAGTCCCGTTTTTTCTGACTTAATTCAGGATAATGACTCCCTACCCTCCCCAAGCGAGGCCTTGGCAAACACTACGGACCAACTCGATGAACAAATCGATACGCTTTCACATTTAAATTCGGAACAAGCCGAAAATTCACAAACAAATACCCAAACAGAGATACCATCAATGGAGTCTGAACTTGCTTCTAATTCCAACACGCAAGCTAGCCCCTCAACTACTCAACCCACGACTAACGAGGATACTGCGACTACCCTTCCCACGAGCCTCCCTGATAGATCAGCAAGTCAAAATGAACCTTCTGATGTTGTCTTGGATTCTCCCGAAAGAGGGGAACTTGCATCTACTAATGAAGTAACACCCTCCCCCAATCAACCAACAGGAAATGAGAATCCTGGTGAGACTGTGACTACGCCTACAACAAGCCCCCCTGATGCCACTGCCAGTCAAAATGAACCCCCTGCTATTGCCTTGGATTCTCCTGAAGTATCACAGGCCCTGGCTCAAACCTTGGACTTTTTAGATCAGGCCTTAAATCCCTCAAGTAATCCATTTGCCACTGAGGGATTTGATGGGGAAGAGAATCAAGCAGGCGAACAGGATACACCCGCTGAAATAACAGGTAACGAAAATAGCGAACCTGGAGAACCGGGTAAACCTAAGCCAGGGAATGGGTACGGGCAAGGGTCTGGCGGTCACTACTCGGGTGATGGAGCACTTACCAATGCAAGTGCACAGGCGATGATTGCCGCAGCAAGAGCATTAGCAGAAGCTTCGCAAACCCAGTCACAGGCAATGGCTCAAGCTCGATCTCCCATACAGAACACTTTTAATGGAACCAATTCATTAGAATCCAATGATCAATCCTTTAGGGAAGAACAGGAGCTGACTTTTCAGGAAATCCCAGAATTGGATAAAGAAGAGTTTGAAGAATGGGGAAAACTGCCTCCAAAACTGGCAAAAGATTTAATGGAGTCCCGGAGGGAAAATGTATCAGGTGATTATCGCAATCGAGTGGAAGCGTACTTTCGGGCAATGGCAAGTAAGGCCCGAAAAATTAAATGATGATGATCCAAGAGAAACTTTTTTTTATTCATAAAATGCAAACCGTATTTTATTTTCTTCTTTCTATTTGCTGCATACCCCTGACATATTCCGAGGATTCGGAGCAGGAGGACAGTACGGTTTGGGAAAACCCTTTTAAAAAAGATAAAGTGGATCGGGCGATTGAAAAAGGAATCCAGTTCCTTTTAAAAAAACAACAGGATGATGGATCCATAAATGATAAAGGGAAAAAAACGGCTATGACCGCTCTATCGCTTATGTCCATGGCTTCAGTGGGACATCAACCGATACACCCCAATGAGTTTGGAAGGGCCATGCAAAATGCCCTCGATTTTATTTTATTGGATGAAAATCAGGATGACCGTGGATATTTTGGAAGCAAAGATGGAGGTAGGATGTACGGCCATGGTATCGTAACCCTCATGCTTTCAGAAATGCTCGGGATGGGCATAAATAAAGAAACCGACAAAAAGATTCGTGATCAATGCCAGGAAGCAATTAATTTAATCTTAAAAGCCCAGAAGGTAAAAAAGAGCCCGGCACAACAAGGAGGTTGGAGGTACAGTCCCGATGCGAGGGATGCTGACCTTTCCGTTTCTGTTTGGCAACTGATGGCTTTACGCTCTGCAAAAAACTCGGGTCTTGATGTACCCTCTTCTGCAATCTCCAATGCGGTTTCTTACCTTGAACGTTCGTATAAATCGAAATTGCTCAGCAATGGTGATCCTGCAGAAAAAAAATCCGGTTTCGCCTATCAGCCCGGTGGTGCAGCCGAGTACACTACTTCTGCCGCGGGTCTTCTTGCGATGCAAGTTTGTGGGGAATATGAATCTCCTTTTGTTCATGGTGCCGCTAATTGGTTACTGGATCATAAGCCTGAAAAAAGCAGAAAGTTTTTCTTTTATGGTACTTATTACTACGCACAGGGTATGTACCAGCGTGGAGGAGATCATGCCCATAAGGCGCGAGAACTGGTAGAAGACATTCTCTTAGAATTACAACGGGAGAATGGATCATGGATTGGAAGTGGCTCGGAAGCCGGTGCCGGTGAGGTTTATTCGACCACGCTCGCCATTCTCGCTTTAGCAGTTAAATACCACTACTTACCCATTTACCAAAGGTAATCGTTTACAATTTGTACACCTTGACCGCATTTGTTCCTTCGATCTTAATCTGCTCATCCATGGATAAAGTTGATATAAAATTACGGCAAACTTCCACCCAGTTTTCATACTCGACCGCTAGGCGTGCAACCGGCCAATCCGAACCAAACATCATCCTGTCCGGCCCAAAGCATGCCAAGGCAGTTTCCATATAAGGTTGCAGGTCATCTACGGACCAGTTCTGCCAATTTGCTTCCGTTACCATTCCAGATAGCTTACAGAATACATTTTCCCGTTTGGAGAGATCTTTCATCTGGGCTGACCAAGGCTCAAATAAAGTATCTTTAATTCTTGGTTTTGCCACATGGTCGAGAACAAAAACGAGGTCGGGGTGTCGATCCACAAATTCAATCGATGCAGAAAGCTGTTTTTCATAAATTAGAATATCATAAACCAAATTTAATTCCTTCAATAGGGAGACACCCCGATTAAAAGCTAAACCTAAAATAAATCGATCATCCGGCTCGTCCTGTACCACATGCCTTACCCCTTTGAGCCATGGATTAAGGGCATATCGTTCCAAAATAGAATCCACATTGGAATCGGCAAGGGGGAACCATCCCACCACACCCTTAATAAATTCATGATCTTCGGCATAAGATAAAAGTTGGTCCGTCTCTTTTAATGATTGAGATGCCTGGACTGACACCACGCCTTCAATCCCCACATTTTTGATTTGTTTAAATAAATCATCCGGTCCGTAGTTTTGCTTAAGAATTCCCATTTGCTCGTTCATCCAGGAATATTCTACCGGATCGTATTGCCAAAAGTGATGGTGTGAATCTATTTTCATTTTAGTTGGGGTGGTTTTGATTTTCTTTTCATTTCCAAAAGTACTTGATTCCAGTTTTTTTGGGCTAAATTGGCCTTCATCTTTCGATAACCAACCCCATACGCGAGGCTGGTATTATTTTGTAAATTCTCTAATAAGACCGATGCCAACTTACTCTTCTCTTTTTCTAAAACGGCGGAAGAAACTAAATTACAAAACCCTTCCACCACGGGAGGACTTGATTCAATAAACCTTTCATTTAGCCACACATGGGCAAACTCATGAGCTAAGACAGATTCACATTCGATGTATGGCAATCCGTATAAAATGTAAATACGATGGTCAAAAGTTGTGCCCGGATTGCGTCCACCCCTGACAATTTTATATTTCGTTAAGGTCAAGCCTCTTAAATTTCCACGGGCATTAATTTTAAGTGCTTCTTGATTAAGAAGACCACGATCCACCAAGCGAATAGATAGATTACCTACTGGTTTTGAAATTCCAATTCTAGTCAGGGTCTTCCATACCCTGTTTTCCACTTCTTTTAAAATGGCACCTTCAAAAACTCCATCTTTTAAACATGTAATACAGCTCATTCTACCATCGGCAAAAAACTGCTTCGGGTTCGCATCGCGTTTTACAAAAATACGGGAACATGTACCACATAACCCTGTGGATTGAAAATGCTTCACGTGCACCATCCCCTTCCATGCATCTCGTCGAAATTGATCGCCTCCCCTAAACCCGGAACGACAAACCATACATCGAAAGCAACTGGTATGATATTTTACTCCACCTGCATCAATAGTACGAGTACCCAAGCTCTTTGAACAGATTGGACAACGAGTTACTTTCTTCCAGTTTCGCACATACTCTTGATCCGGTTGGGTAAAGCGAGAAAGAGAAAAATGATACTCTCTTCCTTTTATTAATAATCCGATGCGATCTCCCAACACTTCAAAGAGTTCACCGTCTGACTTACTTCCTGCTTTTGTTGTCCAAGTTCTCCCCCACGAGAATATGGTGTACAATAAGCAAAAGAAGTAAAAACTGGCTCTCAAAAAGCCCATTGAAGATCTAAGAGGAAATTAATTTTTCCCAATGTTTAATTCGGCCCTTAATCTCAGAGGGTCCTGGCATACCCGGTCTTTCTCTTTTGGCGAATGCACGCTCTAAATTAAATACCTCTCTCCAATTGTCACCCAATTCCGGACAGACCTTAATTGCCTCATTTTGTTCCAATGCAGGTAGGGCAATATTTTTCCTTTCCGATAATGCCACTAATTCTCCGATATAATGATGGGCGGAACGAAAAGGGACTCCACGCTCTACTAGATAATCAGCAAGGTCTGTGGCCAAAAGAAGCGGGTCAGAGGCTGCCTCTCGACATCTCTCTTCATTAAAAGTTGAAGCCGATAAACACCCAGATACAACAGCGAGGCACATACTCAATTGATCAAATGAGTCAAAGACAGGAGGTTTATCTTCCTGCAAGTCACGGTTGTAAGTCAATGGAAGGCCTTTTATGGCGACACATAGATTTTGGAGATTACCAACAATCCGACCGGTTTTTCCGCGAATTAATTCAAAAGAATCAGGATTTTTCTTTTGGGGCATTAGTGAAGACCCTGTGGTAAAGGAATCAGGTAATTGAATAAATCCGAATTCAGAAGAATTCCACAATATGATATCCTCCGACAAACGGGAAAGGTGTAAGGAGCAATTGACGCAAGCCATTGCAAACTCAAGAAAGATATCTCGATCCGCCACCGCATCCATTCCGTTTGCCGTAATCCTCGGTTCTCCTGATTGATCCACAAAACCTAACACTTTAGCAGTAAATGCACGATCAAGTGGTAGTGTGGAACCGGCAATTGCACCCGAACCAAGGGGACAAACATTGGCATGATTAAACACCAGAGAAAACCGCTCATGATCGCGGCCGAGTGCTTCCATATGTGCGAGTAAATGATGCCCCACAGTAACCGGTTGAGCACGCTGTAAATGAGTGTAACCAGGAATCGGCAAGAGGGCGTATTGTTTTGCAATTCCGAGAATAGCAGACATTGCCATTTCAAGCTTACCGCTCAATTGCATGCAAGCATCTTTAAAAAATAAACGCATGTCAGTAGCGACTTGATCATTTCTACTTCTTCCTGTGTGTAACTTGGAAGCTGCAGATGTTTTTTCAAGAAGTGCATGTTCCAAGTTCATATGAACATCTTCCAGTTCAATTTTCCATGAGAATGTCGGTGAATTTATTTCTTCCCTTAATTCTTCAATTCCCGCTTTGATTTCCTGAAATTCAATTTCGGTTAACAGACCCACATGAGCAAGCATCGATGCATGGCCCAAGCTGCCTTGGAGGTCATAGGGAGCCAATCTCTTATCAAAAGAAACGGATTCACCAAATACTTGCATAAGGAAGTCGGGCTGTTCCGAAAATCGCCCGCCCCATGTTGCTTGTTTATCATCAATTGACATAAGATGGAATCTTCCAAACGAAAGGATTCCTCGCAACCTTAATCAATCAAAAGAATCGAGGTTTAAGAAAATATTTTCTTAATCTTGGCTTTCGCATGATCACGGTTCAACTTGGCGATATAATCCAAGGAGATATCCTTGGGACAGGCAGCCGAACATTCGCCGTAGTTTCTACAATTTCCAAAGCCAGATTCATCCATCGTGCTAACCATGTTAAGAACACGAGCATCTTTTTCTGCCTGACCCTGCGGAAGAAGGTTAAGATGGGCTGCCTTGGCTGAAGTAAACAACATAGCAGATGCATTCTTACAGGATGCCACACACGCTCCGCAACCGATACATGCAGCGGCGTCCATTGCCTTATCGGCATCCACCTTAGAAATGGGAATCGAATTTCCATCGGGTGCACTTCCGGTACGAACGGAAATAAATCCCCCCGATTGAATAATTCGATCGAAGGCAGAGCGATCTACAATCAAATCGCGAACTACAGGAAATGCTTTAGCTCGAAAAGGTTCAATGGTCACGGTCTCTCCATCATTAAACTTTCGCATGTGGAGCTGACAAGTAGTAGTCGAATTCTCAGGTCCATGGGCATAGCCATTTATAGTAAGCGAACAAGTACCACAAATGCCTTCCCTACAGTCATGATCAAATGCAACTGGTTCATTTCCCTGTTTGAGTAGTTGTTCATTTAATTGATCAAGCATTTCCAAGAAAGAAGAATCTTCAGAAACATCGTCTAAAACATGGGATTCAAAAGATCCATTTTCAGTGGGTCCGCTCTGTCTCCAGATTTTTAAGGTAAGTTTCATAATAGTATTCTACTTGTAACTACGAACGGCAAGTTTGACATTTTCATACTGCAATTCTTCCTTATGACGAACCGGAGTTTTTCCTTCTCCTTTGTACTCCCACACTGCTGCATGTGCAAAATTCTCATCGTCTCTTGTCGCCTCCCCATCCTTTGTTTGATACTCTTCTCGAAAGTGCCCTCCACAGGATTCATTTCGTTCCAATGCATCGCGACAAAGCAACTCGCCGAAGTCAATAAAATCTCGAACCCGCCCTGCCCTTTCTAATTCGACATTTAATCGATCACCAGTGCCTGGTACCAGTAAGTTTTTTTGAAAGTGATCCCTCAAATCTTGGATTTCTCCAATTGCTTTTTGAAGCCCGGTGGCATTTCGGGCCATACCCGCATATTCCCACATGATTTGTCCAAGTTCTTTGTGGTAGGAACGGGCCGATTTTTTCCCAGAAATCGAAAGCAGTTGACTGGTGCGTTCTTTTACAGACTCCAACACTTCTTTGACTTCCGGTCCATCCGGGCTGATTGTACCAGCACCCGAACTGGCAAGATAATTGCCCACGGTATAAGGGATAACGAAATAACCGTCACTCAAGCCCTGCATGAGAGCACTTGCACCCAATCGGTTAGCTCCGTGATCAGAAAAATTTGCTTCTCCCAAAACGAAACAGCCGGGTACCGTGCTTTGCAGATTATAATCCACCCACAGTCCTCCCATGGTATAGTGAATTGCTGGATAAATCCTCATTGGACGTTTGTAAGCATTTTCTCCTGTTATCCGTTCATACATTTGAAAAAGATTTCCGTATCTCTCTCGAATAGCCGACTCTCCAAGCCGGGAAATTGAATCAGCAAAGTCGAGGTAAACTCCGCGTCCACCCGGACCCACACCACGACTTTCGTCGCAAGCTTCTTTTGCAGATCTGCTTGAAATATCGCGAGGAGCAAGATTTCCAAAACTGGGATACTTCCTCTCCAAGAAATAATCTCTTAATTCTTCGGCAATATCATTGGGGTTCTTATCGCAATTCTTTCCGTCTAACGGAACCCACACCCGACCATCATTACGAAGGGACTCAGACATTAAAGTTAATTTGGACTGATGGTCTCCAGCAACGGGGATACAGGTGGGGTGAATCTGAGTGAAGCAGGGATTTGCAAATCCGGCACCACGTCGGTGAGCACGATAGGTTGCAGTTACATTACAACCTGCAGCGTTTGTAGATAAATAGTATACATTACCATACCCTCCCGTGCAAATAAGGACCGCATCGGCAGTCCATGCATCGGTCGAACCAGTTACCAAATTACGGGTGATTATTCCTTTGGCATGCCCGTCAACCTTTACCAAATCGAGCATTTCATGACGGGTATGCATTTGAACCTGACCAGATGCAATCTGACGACTCAACGCACTGTAAGCACCCAGGAGCAATTGTTGACCAGTTTGCCCTCTAGCATAAAAAGTTCGACTCACTTGCGCACCCCCAAAAGAACGATTCGCCAAAAGTCCGCCATATTCTCGGGCAAAAGGAACTCCTTGGGCAACACATTGATCAATAATATTAGTGCTGTTTTGAGCTAGGCGGTAGACATTGGCTTCCCGGGAACGAAAATCGCCTCCTTTCACAGTGTCATAAAAAAGTCGATGGATACTGTCCCCATCATTTTGATAATTTTTAGCTGCATTAATTCCGCCTTGTGCAGCAATCGAGTGGGCTCTGCGTGGGGTATCTTGGTAGCAAAAGCAATCAACCTGATAGCCAAGTTCTCCAAGAGTTGCAGCCGCCGCACCTCCGGCAAGTCCTGACCCGACCACGATGATACGATATTTCCTTTTATTAGCCGGGTTGACTAGCTTGGAGGAAAAACGATGGTTATCCCACTTATCCGCTATGGGACCATCTGGAATTTGAGGATCAAGATTCATTGTTCAATAGGTTCGAGGTGTTGGTTTTTTCGGAAGCTTCAGATACGAAAAAGGAAGGATCATAGAATTCATATAATCCGTGCTTTTGTGCCAATACGCTTATGGGAATGATAGAAAATCCGGCAAATATAAGCCAAGCATATCCAGAAGCGATTAAATCGAGCTTTCCTTGCCAGGCTTCCGTTCGTAATCCAATCGATTGAAAGACACTTGAAAATCCATGAGCAAGGTGCCTGCAAAGAAGGAACATCGCCACCACATAAAAGATTGAAATGATGTCATGCTTAAATCCCGCTAGAATCATAGAAAATGCGTCGTGGATTTCAACATCTGCCGTCGAACCAACCGTAGTGGTCATCTCGGCGTATTCCGGATAGATAGTACGAATAGTAAAATGAAGAAGATGGAAAACAATAAATGCGAGTAATATTGATCCCGTTAGCCCCATTTTTAATGATGACCACCCCGCTCTCTTCGTTACCTCCACTTCGTTTTTATCTGGTCGAGCTTTTCGATTTTCAATAATCAAGGAATATGCAGTCCAAGCATGGATGACGACCGAAGCCAGTAAGAACAACCGAGAACCCCAAAGAATAAACCAGGGCAGTGATTGAAGAGAGTGTGCGTAAGCGTTGATCTGTGCCTGTCCGGCAAGGACTTGAAGGTTACCGGCCATGTGCACAAAAACAAAGCCAATGAGAACCAAGCCGGTCAAAGCCATGAGATACTTTTTTCCAAGGGACGAACTGAACATAATAAATATTTATTCTAAATTGAGGAGAGGACAAACATTTGACGAGTGCAAATATTGTATTTTGACTAGATATGCATTGCTTATTAGAAGTAATATTAGAAATTCCGCAAGTATGTTTACATTTTTTTAATCCTTGGTAATAAAACAACAACTTTATAAAAACTTTGTTGCCAGAAACTAAGACAGGGTTTCTTTTCAAATAGAATGACAAAAAACCAATGAAATATATATTCATTACAGGAGGAGTGGTTTCATCTTTGGGAAAGGGCTTAACCGCTGCTTCTTTGGGTGCACTCTTAGAACAAAGAGGATTAACCACTAGGATTCAAAAATTTGATCCTTACTTAAATGTAGATCCTGGAACAATGAGTCCATTCCAACACGGCGAAGTCTATGTGCTCGATGATGGTGCTGAAACTGACCTGGATCTGGGGCATTACGAACGATTTACATCAGGCAAGCTTTCAAGATTCAATAATTTAACCAGCGGCCAAATTTACGAATCTGTTATCAAAAAGGAAAGACGGGGTGATTACTTGGGAAAGACAGTTCAGGTTATTCCTCATGTCACCAACGAAATCAAAGATCGAATTTATGCCGCAGGAGAGGGAGTTAATGTTTTAATTACCGAAATCGGGGGAACTATCGGCGATATCGAAGGGCTTCCATTTACCGAGGCGATGAGGCAGTTTGCCTCCGAGGTAGGCAAGGCAAATGTACTATTCTTACACATGACTCTTCTTCCCTCTCTACGGGCAGCGGGTGAACTCAAAACTAAACCCACTCAACAGAGTGTGGCAAAGCTACGTGAAATTGGAATTCAGCCTGATATTTTGGTATGCCGGACCGAACAGCCAATTACTGAAGAGATCCGAGAGAAGATAAGTTTATTCTGTAGTGTTAAAAAGGAAGCGGTAATTGAAGAACAGGATGTGAATCATTCTATTTACGAACTCCCCCATATGCTCAAGAAAGAGGGTCTCGATGAATTAGTTATCTCGATCCTTGGACTCGATGCACCCGCACCCAAGCAGGATGACTGGGAAGAAGTGGTTCACCGCCTCCTCAACCCGAAGCATAAAATTAAGATTGGAATGGTGGGAAAGTATCTTGATTTACAAGACTCGTACCTTTCAGTGAATGAATCGATTGTACATGGGGGAATTCGAAACGATTGCGAGGTTGAAGTTTCCTACATTGATGCAGAGGATATCGAAACAAAGGGCGCCGAGGAATTATTATCAAATTTGGACGGCATTCTTGTTCCCGGGGGTTTTGGCGATCGCGGAACGGAAGGAAAAATAATTGCTTCCCGATTTGCCCGAGAAAATAATATCCCATATTTTGGTCTTTGCCTAGGAATGCAGATCGCGGTGATTGACTTTGCACGAAACCAACTCGGACTAACAGATGCCAACAGCACGGAATTTAATCCGAACACTCCCCATCCTGTAATTGATATCATGGGGGAGCAAAAAGAAATTAAAGACAAGGGTGCAACGATGAGATTAGGTGCTTGGCCATGCGTACTTAAAAAGGGAAGTCTGGCTTACAATGCCTATGAAAAAGAAAGTATTTCCGAAAGGCATCGTCACCGTTATGAATTTAACAATCAATACCGGGAACAACTTGAAGAAGCGGGAATGTTAATATCTGGTACCAATCCGGATCGTGGTCTGGTAGAAATTATTGAAGTAAAAAATCATCCATGGTTTGTCGCCGTGCAATTCCACCCGGAATTCCAATCCAAACCCAACCAAGCCCACCCACTTTTTGCCTCATTTGTAGAGGCAGCATTGGTTCAAAAGCTTGAATCATGTAATCAACAAACTGGATCTTCAAAATAGATTCCTTTCATACTGTCCAGTCAGGGCAAAAATTGAGATGGTAATATCGATCCGATCGAATTAAAAATTTGGATATGCTTGGAACCATTTGCGAATGATTGATGCCCATACCCATCGGTACCCACCCGAGGTTTATTTAAATCCTCAAAAATTTGCTCAGAACCAGGGAGAAAGTCATTGGCTAGAATTAATCGCACCCACCAATGGAAGTAACTTGCAGGGTTGGTCATCGAGGGAAGTAATGATTGCAGATATGGACAGAGCTTCTGTCCATAAAGCAGTTCTTCTGGGATGGTATTGGCAGAATCCTGAGACATGTATTCTTCACAATGAGTGGCATGCTGAGTGGATCAAAGAAGATCCTGAAAGGTTTTACGCATTTGCAACTATTCACCCATCACTACGAAATCCCATCGATGAATTGAAAAAAAGGCAGGAGCAGGGATTTGTGGGAATGGGAGAGATTCATCTTGGTGTTCAAGGGTTTTCGATGCAAGACCCAGCTTGGATAGAGTGTATTAAATTTGCCTCTGAGCACAGTTGGCCAGTTAATTTTCATGTTACTGAACCAGTCGGGCATGAACATCCCGGCCGGATTCCCACACCATTAGAAGATTTTATCTGGCTAGCTCGTGAATTTCCGGAGCTGAAAATCATCCTGGCCCATGCCGGTGGATTGTTTCCTTTTTATGAACTTAATCCAAAAGTTCGAAACGAACTACGTAATGTTTATTATGATTTGGCTGCCTGTCCACTTCTCTACGAATCCTCAATCTATCGAAAATTAATCGATACCGTTGGACATAAAAAAATTATCTGGGGCACAGATTATCCATTGAAAATTTTCCCAAAGGTTCAAAGTAAGCCTGACTTCTCGACATTTATAAAAGAAATTCATAAGGTTGCAGATCTGAACGATGACGAAAAAGACGCACTCTTTCACCAAAATATTTTTTCCCTCCTTCCATGTTAATTGAACTTAATCAAGTTAAACCTGAACCCATTCCCAAGGAAATGGTTGCTCGTTCAGATATTTGGGGAACCCGTTTAAATATCGAACCCAAAAGTTTTACACTCATATCCGCGCATTCAGGTAAAGGAAAGTCCACCCTGCTCCACCTTCTGTACGGCCTACGAAATGACTATTCCGGTGAAGCGTCTATTGATGGCCAGTCTTTAGAAAAACAAGAAATGGGAGATTGGACAAGATTAAGAAGCCAAAAGATTGCTCTGCTATTCCAGGAACTCAGACTCTTCCCCAAGCTCAGTGCACAGGAAAACATTACTTTGATTCCTGAGTCCAACCCACAGGTTCCAACGGAAACGGAGATGGCAGAACGATTAGGTATGGAGGAGTTTCTTTCTAAGCCAATCGAAAACCTCTCCTTTGGACAACGGCAACGAATTGCGATCATAAGAACTCTTCGAAAACCATTTAAACTTCTCCTTCTTGACGAGCCGTTTAGTCACCTTGATAAGAAAAATGAGAAATTGTCTTCTAACTTAATAGAAGAAATTGCCCGAGCGAACGAAGCCACTGTTCTTGTAACCTCTTTGGGAGAATCCCCGCCCCTTCCTTTTGACCGTACTCTCTCGTTGTGAAACAGTCCTTTTCAAAATCAATCCTTCAGTCATGTCTGAATGTACCGGGGCCAAGGCGAGAGTTATGGATTGCCTCACTCGGATGCCTTATTGGATCAACTCTCCTCATTCTTGCGATTCAACTTTATCAGGATACCTCCTCATTACTTGATGAGAAGGAAGTAGCAAAAAACTATTTCACCTTGAACAAAAAGGTGGAAGGAGGGGCCTTGGTCAACCTTGGTAAAAATGAACGAACTTTCTCTACTGAAGAACTGAATGAAATTAAAAGCCTTGAGGGTGTACAAAGAATCGGTGGCTTTACCCGTAATCAATTTCCTCTCACTCTGTATATTTGGCCATCCGGGAAGGTTGGACTAGGAGCAGCTGCAAAGACTGACCTTTTCTTTGAATCGATCCCCGATGAATTTCTCGATTTCGTCCCCGACGACTGGCACTGGGATGAAAACTCTGAGATCGTACCCATTATGGTTCCCAAGTTCTACCTCGACCTATGGAATTTTGGCCTCGCCCCTTCCAGGGTAGAATACCCCGCCCTCTCCACTGATGCCGCTACTGGAATGCCCATCGAACTCTTCATCGGAAAAAACAGGGAGACTACTTTAGAAGGTCGGTTTGTGGCATTTAGTAAACGAATCAATAGCGTACTTGTACCCAAAAACTTCCTGGAATGGGCCAATAAGAAATTCGGGCAACCCGAAGCAAATGACTTTTTATTTCTTTGGAAAGACGGCTCCATTGAGGGTCCTCCTATTACTCGCTCCACTCTTGCCACGCTTCGAAACGAGCTAGAGTTTAAAAACTGGGAAATTTCACCACTAGAAAATCCTGCTGAACGTTCCCCCGCAACTCAGGCTCTATTAGAAGAAAAGAAGAAAACTGGCCCCTCTCGGATCATCCTTGAGATTGAGGATAATCCCAGTACCTCATTTACTTCCCACATTCAGAAAAAAGGATATGAAATCAATCGGGAATTCCCAAAACAGGATATAATCAAAAAAGCAATCCAGACACTTTTTCTTGGAATGGTTGGAATTGGTGCTCTGCTTTCCCTACTTTCAATTACCACTTTTGCCACCAGTTTTCGTCTAGTGGTTGCCCAGGCAAGCGAACAGGCAATGAATCTTCTGCTCCTTGGTTTCTCCAATGTACAGGTATCACATGTAATATTCACCCGATTCCTCAAACTCTTTATTTTTATTTTAGGGGGTTCAGTGATAGCTGGATACACCCTAAAATCGCTCTTAGCCAATCAAGCAATTGCATACGGGATCACAATAAACAGTGGCATTTCTTTTCAGACTTTTGCCTACATCTTCGTCTATGGTCTCATTTATATTTTTATAAATCAGCGAGTAATCGAAAAATCGGTGGGTAGACTGATTGATTAATCTAAAGCTTTGCTTCAGCTAATAAATTAAATTGATCATACATAATTACTCGGAGATTGCATTCTTTTCTACCTTCGATTTTAGCGACTCAATGTAATCAACCCCTGCCTTAATCGATTGTAAAGGAATACTCACTTCAGTAGATAGCCTTCCCTGTCCCAGTTTTGCACTCCCAGTTACTGCAGGAGTATCCAATTCCAAAAGACCGTCCAATGCACCTCCGAAATTAACCCCACCGGTTGACTCCACGATTTTCATAACCCACTCGGCGTAGCGTACGATATCAATTCGCCATTTTAAAATCTCTCCCTTTTCCAGCTTAATTTGTTCCCCGATATTATTTTTCACTGGGATCCCTGACTTCGCCGCACCCAATAATTCAAGAAGTTCTGGCTTACTGGTGGCCGAGATATAGAAGCCATTATCAACCACAAAAAAAACAGAAGTGTTAGAATAGGATGTAAGATTGGGAAGGTCTATATTGTCACTTTCATTTGCGTCCATGATCATATCATAGCGGAAAATTTTATTATTATCCAAAATTGAATCCTCCACGAAATTAATTTCATATTTGAGACCCGAATTTTTAATCATATCACTGGCAAATATTTCTTTAATTAGGGAAATTGATTCGGTTGATAATTTCTCCCATTCCTCGGAGGACATCTGCGTTCCACCCAACTGTACCACCTGTATTGGATTTTCAATATCATCAGATGTGCTGTAGCTCATCACAGCTTGTCCGTCATAAAGTTTGCTTCCCTCACGAATCAAAGAAGTGAGTTTTGAAGCTGATTCTTTGGATTTCGGGTGCGTAAGCCCTTTTTCAATCCTGCCAACAAAATATTCTGTATAATGAACCCAACTTTCTGGATCAAGATTGACTAGCATGTCCATAAACCCATCACTTTTAATATATTGAGAAGCATCTAAAGTAAACGGCTCAGGCTGGGCAGAAAAGAGAGAAAATAACTCCGTATCCTTTTGGGCAGAGATTGTGGTGCGAGTCATAATCTCCTCTACAGAAAGGGACACATCGAACTTCACTGCTTCTACAGTGGCCAATTCATCCAGTGAAACAGAAATGAGATTACCAAGGTGCGACTGCACCTCGGCCGGGAAAGGAGTAATGCTCAACCCTCCCAAAGCCGAAGCTTTCATCTTTTCTAGATCCTTAAAAAGAAACTTTAGTCGTCCGCCAATTTCAATATCATCAGTTGGATCCTCTTTGACAAAAGCCAAAAAGGAGGACCAATCCTTCACATCTTCGAATAATTTTGGATTCATCGTTGCTAATGTCCATCCATCAACTTCCATTGTTTTCATACCAACATTCTCAGCCTGTTTCTTAACCGGACTTTCGGGTTTTAATTTCACCGCTAGAATAAAGTTGGGTTGAGCGCCGATAGTAATATCATCAAGTAATACTATTGTGACAGGTGTATCCGGATCGATTGAAACTAGTGCGGGATCACCTAAAGCCATCCCGGCTAAAGCAGGAAGCATTGCAATTTCAGGACCCGGTTTTACCACTTGTGCTACAGTAACTATTTTTTGTAAAAGCTTTGAAATGCTTATCGTCTTGGCATATCCAACTGGTTTGGACTCAATTCCAGATACCTCGATCTCAGGAATAAGGGGAGGTAGGACTTCAATTTCAGTCTCATTATTCGCGGAAGAATTATTTTTTCCGCAACTAAAAATAAGGAGAAAAGCGGGAAAGAGAATAGAGAGATATGATTTTTTCATAAGAATGGTATGTCAATAAAGTTGATTATATTACGACCTGTAAGAAACGCATGCCATTATAAAGGATCAACTAAGTTATAATGAATAATATAAATATTTGATAATCAGCAGTTTAATTTAATTTGAAAAATCAATTATCTTTGTAAACCAAAAGAGAAAATTTGTATTGAGAATCACTTTGATCCTAGAAGTGGCATCAATGAACACAGTAACCGAGGCAATTGGTTCGAGGGCCAAGGTTACATAAAACACACTTATCGATCGACTCAAAGACTAAATCTAACCAACCTTCATCACAAGTTCGTCATCCTTTATTGAAAAGGCGACTTCACTCCCCTCCTCGACTTCACCGGCAACTAAAGCACGCGCCAGTTGGGTCTCGACTTGCTTCTGTAAGAATCGCTTAAGCGGGCGGGCTCCATAAGTCGGGTCGTACCCTTTTTCCCCGATCCATTTCTTAGCAGCATCCGTGAATACGACAGTTACCTTTCGGTCCTCTAGGCGTTTGTTCAGGCTATTGAGGAGCAGGTCGACAATTTCAGTAATTTCTTCGAGTGAGAGGGGCTTGAATAAAACCGTATCGTCAATTCGGTTAAGAAATTCTGGACGAAAATGATCCCGTAAATCTGCCATGACCGACTCGCGGGCGGATTCAGAAATTTCATTATCGATCAAGTTTTCTTGCAGATAACGACTACCCACATTGGAGGTCATGATGACCACTACATTCTTAAAGTCCACCGTTCGACCCTGCGAGTCTGTGAGGCGTCCATCGTCCATCAGTTGAAGTAGAACATTGAAGACATCAGGGTGTGCTTTTTCAATCTCATCAAAAAGAATTACGGAATATGGTTTACGGCGCACCGCTTCGGTCAGTTGTCCGCCTTCCTCATACCCAACATAACCAGGAGGTGCACCGATCAGACGAGCCACAGAATGTTTCTCCATGTATTCGGACATATCGATACGGACAACATTATTTTCGCTATCGAACAGGCTCTCTGCAAGCGTCTTGGCAAGCTCGGTTTTTCCGACTCCGGTGGGACCCAGGAAAAGAAAGGATCCAATTGGGCGGTTCGGATCTTTAATACCCGCCCGTGCACGCATGATCGCTTCAGAAACAGCATCCACCGCTTCGTCCTGGCCAATCACACGCTCATGTAAAATACTTTGTAGACGGAGAATTTTTTCCCGCTCGCCTTCAATTAATTTAGTCACCGGTACGCCAGTCCAACGAGCCACAATATCGGCAATTTCTTCAGCGGTCACTTCTTCCTTGAGGATCGAATCCTCTTTTTTCTCCATTTTTTCGAGAGCTTCCAATTCTGCTTCCAAAGTGGGAAGCTTTCCGTGTTTAAGCTCGGCAACCAGATTCAAATCATAGGCACGTTCGGCACGTTCCATATCAGATCGCATGGTTTCAATTTGCTCTCGGAGTACCCGGACATCGTCGATGCCTTTGCGCTCGTTTTCCCATCCTCGCTTGATAGTTTCCATCTTGTCTCGGGCATTACCAAGTTCCTTGCGGAGGTTTTCCAAGCGATCCTTGCTTGATTTATCCGTTTCCTGCTTCAGCGCCGTTTCCTCAATTTCGAGTTGAAGAACTCGTCGACTGACTTCATCAAGCTCAGCTGGCATACTGTCCAGTTCGGTACGAATCATGGCACAGGCTTCGTCCACCAAGTCAATTGCTTTATCAGGAAGAAAGCGGTCGGAAATGTATCGGTTTGAAAGTACCGCGGCATTAACCAAAGCTTCATCGCGGATGTTAACCCCGTGATGAATTTCAAAACGTTCTCGTAATCCACGAAGAATTGAAATGGTATCCTCCACATTGGGTTGCTCCACCAAAACAGTTTGGAATCGGCGTTCTAAGGCGGCATCTTTTTCTATGTTCTGACGATATTCATTAAGCGTAGTGGCTCCAATGCAATGAAGCTCACCACGGGCAAGCATAGGTTTAAGCATATTACCCGCATCTATAGCACCTTCTGCTTTTCCTGCTCCTACAATGGTATGCATCTCGTCAATAAAAAGAACAATTCTTCCCTCTGCTTTGCTTACTTCATTCAAGACTGCCTTTAAACGTTCCTCAAATTCACCCCGAAATTTGGCTCCCGCTAAAAGAGAACCCATCTCAAGCGTAAAGATCGTTTTATCTTTCAATCCTTCAGGCACGTCTCCCCGTACGATTCGCTGGGCTAATCCTTCCACAATGGCAGTTTTACCTACGCCCGGTTCACCTATGAGAACAGGATTATTCTTCGTCTTGCGAGATAGTATGCGAATGACTCGACGAATCTCTGAATCTCTCCCGATCACGGGATCCAATTTACCAGATTTCGCCTGTTCCACTAAATCGATTCCATATTTTTTAAGAGCTCGAAAAGAATTCTCTGGAGTACGTGAATTTATTTTCTGGCCACCCCTTAAATTTTGTAAGGTTTCCTTAATCTTTTTTTCAGAAAGATCAAAATTTTTCAGAAATTGCGTAAAAGTGGCGGGTTTGCCTACGCTGGCTAGTCCAAGTAACAAATGTTCTGTGCTCACATAATCATCCTGCATCTCAACCGAAACTTTTTGCCCCTTTTCGATCGCCTCAGTCAATGCAACGGAAGCGTAGGAACGAGATGTATTAATATCTCCTGCAATCTTGGGTAAATTTTTGAGTTCTCTCTGTAGAGCCAGTTGTACCGGTGCGATCCCCACTCCCATCTCATCTAATAAAGCCGGTACTATTCCATTCTCCTGTGCAATCAAAGCGGAAATTAAATGCCAAACTTCAACTTCTTGTTGGCCATTTCGTTTCGCCACTTCTGCCATTTCTTTTATTGCAGAAATTCCAAGTTCAGTAAATTTTTCAGGATCGATATTCATGATTATACTAGTGCAAGTTGCGTTCCGATTCGATTATTAGACTAATCCTTAGATAAAACCAACGATTTAGAGGAATACCCCATTTTTCACTAATGGAAAAACCGGGACAAAGTTGAACTGAAAAAACCAAGTTGAGACATAATGTCTCACTTAGTTCGATTGTAATACCGAGAAATTTCCTTAATTCTAAGCAAATGAAAATTTCAGAGAGAGCTACTTTGGTTGATCATGAATTGGCTAAATTATATCCCAACCCACCCATTCCGCTAGACCACGAGGATTCCTACACCTTGTTGATTGCCGTTTTACTCTCCGCTCAATGCACTGATGCAAGAGTAAATAAAATCACACCAAATCTTTTCAAACTCGCATCGAACCCACTTTCCATGTCGCAACTTTCGGTGGATGAAATAAACACGATAGTGAGGCCCTGTGGGTTAAGTCCAAGAAAAGCCCAAGCGATCCACGGACTATCCCAAATTCTATTGGATAAACACGAGGGGAAAGTACCAAGGAGTTTCGAAGAATTAGAAGAACTTCCAGGAGTGGGACATAAGACGGCATCCGTAGTAATGGCACAGTCATTTGGGTTTCCATCCTTTCCTGTGGACACTCATATTCACCGGCTTGCTCAACGATGGAAACTAACGAGAGGAAAAAGTGTTGTGCAAACGGAAAGAGATTTAAAAAAACTGTTTCCAAAGGAAAGGTGGAATGAGTTACACCTACAAATTATTTTCTATGGTCGGGAATTTTGCCAGGCAAGAAATTGTTTTGGTTTGGAATGCCCAATCTGCAAGGCTCTGTTTCCGAAGAGAAAATCAAAAGTAATCGCAAAAAAATCTTAGCCGCCATTTACAAATACTTTCGGTCTTGCATCTGTAAGCCGGGTAATCGAATCCTCATCTAAGCCAGTATCATATAAATAAATTTCACGTAAACTTTTCATCGAAATTAATAAATCAACTAGCTCTTCATTCAATTCGATTCGTACCAAATTTAAATAAGTGAGCTTTTCAAGACTCTTTAAATGAGCAAGACCATCTACCGTGATTTCTTTATTTCCCTCCAGGTATAATCGTTGAAGGCTAGAAAGTTTGGATAATAATTTGAGGCCCTCATCGCTAATTTCGGCATGAGTTAAATCTAAGGACAATATTTTCCCAGATAATGGAACTATGGCCTCGAGATCTTGGTCATTAAGTCCTCTTTTCTTCTCTGGCGGAGAAAGTATCCGGAAACCATCTCCTTTATCCATAGGAAGAATAATGATATCGGTGGAGCGAAGTCTCTGCCAATCTTCTTCATTTAAAGTAATTTCAAGTGCACTTGTGGGTTCTTGTTGGACAGCTGCAACCCTGTTCACTTCGGTAGCTTCTACCTTTTTACTGACAATCCCAAATTTTTGGAGAATTGGACTAACTTTGCTCGGAAACGCAAAATACAGACCAACCACAACCCCACAAGCAAGGCCACAGGTGACGCTAAATACAATTAGAGTTGAAATTATTCGCGAAACTAAACTTTTTTCTTTAGCAATCACAACCGATTTGCCACTGTTCATCTTTACCCGGCGAACTTGTTTACCAGAAGCAGGATTAGTATTACTTCCGACCTTTGTACTTCTACTCTGCACAGATTTTTGCGGAGAAGCAGGAATTGCTTGAGTTAGTGAGGCAACAGAATCATTCGCATCTGGAATACCAAGCAGAACACCGAGGGATTTCCACTCTGACTCTCCTTCATACAATGCGAAATCGGTGGCTAGAAGTTGCCCCGTTCCTATAAACTGATTGGCTTGCTCCCTGGTGTAAGGACCAAATGTCTGACCGTCTCTGGAAACATAAATATTCACTTCTTTTCTATCAGGTTGTCATTCGGTAATATGATTTTTTCGATCATATCCTCCGGTACTCCAATATTTTTTAAAATGGGAGCCACTCGATCGGGGGCAAAAATTAATCCTATAAATCCAAGGATTACCACGACTATAAAAAGAATAATAAACAATAATGAAGTGGAATAAATTTTGGATATTATACCCTCTCCTTTCACAACAATAACGGTTTGATTTTTATTTAGACCCTTAATTTTATGAGAACTCGAAATACGGTTTTTCCCACCTCTCGCCAACGGTTTTTCGCTTGTATGTACTTTCCGATGTGGTGCATTGGGTGGTGGTGGCAAGGGCAATGAAGGAGGTGGTGGTGGTGCATATTCCTCTGTATTTCCAATTATATTTTCGGTCTGCGTATCTTCAACCGGTTGCGGCACTTGTGGTGGATTATCAACCGGAAGAGTATTAGGTTCATGGGGCAGTCGAATTTCAGGAAGCGGAGCGACTGGAGGAATAACATTCGACTCTTCAATGCTATCGGCTGATGAATCAGTAATCTTAGAATCGTTCTCTTCTTCATCTTGAAAGACATCTTCCCACTCTTTCATTTTCTCGTGATCTACCTCATCATCTTCAAACTGGTCATAAACAGAGGAATCGATTTCTGGTTCTTGGGGCGAAGCAAGTAAAGAAACGAGTGGAAGCCAGCTTTCTTCTCCCTCCCATGTACCCAAATCGTCTTGGCTTAATTCATCGACTTGAATGAATTCAAGAATTTCATCACGGGTATAAGGGCCGAAAGTTTTATTATCTTTTTTTACAAGTATATTCACAAAAGAAAGCTAATTAGTAACACCTACGAATAAAATTCCAAAACAAAAGAATGAATCCAAATATAACTTATTTTTCTGCAGGTCTTAACCTTATCCAATCAACGACAATTTCAATTTCTTCTGAAGTCAGTTTGTTATCCCGACCAAAGGCAGGCATGCGGTCATTTTTCTTACCGTAAAACCTTTCATGTTCTGGATTAATAATGAAATCAGTCATCCATTTCTTCGATCCATACCCCGTTAAATCAGGAGCAGACCCTTCTCCCTCTGAATCAATATCATGACAATCGATACAAGCAAGATCGTCATAAAAAATATCCATTAAACTCTCTCGTTTTTCTTCTGTGAGACTCTCCTGATAAGGTAACTCCGCCAGATCAGATAAAAGAATAGCCACTTGAGGGAGTAATTCCTGCTCCTCTTTATCAAATTTCTGTAATACTTTTTTCGCCATCGTTCCGTCCTTAAATGCAGTTCCACCGAAATATTCAAGAGAGGTGTAGTGCTCATAATTTAATAATTTAGTAAGCCATTCTTGACTCGCAAACCCGGCAAGTTCAGGGGCGGAAGGATCTTCTTCTACAGAATACCCTCTACCATCGTGACCATTGTAGCGGTGACAACTTGCACAATGCGCGGCAAATATACGACGACCGCGATTTTCGTGATCTTTCCTCAGTAAAGTAACCGCACCGGCAGGAGGAATTCCCTCCTCCTGTGCAATTTGCACTACTCGATTCGCCTGCCATTCTGCTTCTTTTACCGCAGCACCATGGTTGCTGTTTGACCGATCCTCTGAAAAAGCAAGGAAAGTAAGTCCTGCCGCACCAGCCAACAGACACCACCAAAATCCAATATTAAATTGATGACCTTTTCGAGATGCACCTAAAAAGGGCTGAATAAATATCAATAAACCTAGGACTAACGGTATTATAACTGCACCCCAAAATGCGGGAACATACTTTAGCAATTGAAAAAGGAATAAAAAATACCACTCCGGACGGGCGGGAAATTCATTGGATGGATCTGCGGGGGGTCCCAAAGGTGCTCCCTTGAAATATAAAGTCAGGATAATAACTGCTAACATAACCGCTAAGCAAGCGACTCCATCTTTCAATATTTGATCGGGCCAGAAATAAGAATCTTTCTTAGGGCGGGGTTCTTTGACATGAATTCCATGTTTTCGAAAAAGATAAATATGACCCACAACAAGACCCACCAATGCTGCGGGGAGAATACCCGCGTGCAATGCGAAAAAGCGGGTAATTGTTTGATGACCATACTCAACTCCCCCGACAACAATTTTCTGTAGTATCGGACCAATAAGCGGAACTTCCGCGATTAAATTTGTCGCCACTGCTGTGGCCCAAAAACCCTTTTGGTCCCATGGTAATAAATAACCAGTCAATGAAAGTGCCAATGTTACCCCCAGCAAAGCAATCCCAAACCAAAAATTCAACTCCCTAGGCGCTTTGTATGCCCCGTCTATCATGACCTGCATTAAATGTAAGACCAAAAGAACAATCATTGCTTGGGCCATGTAATGGTGAACTCCTCGCAGAAACCAACCTCCCCATACTTCGTATTGAATAAAATATACACTTTCCCATGCAGTCTGCGCACTGGGACTGTAGGACATCCATAAAAGAGTACCAGTCACTACTTGTGTAAAAAAAGCAAAGGTTAAACAACTTCCCCAAACATACCTCCACCTCGCACCACCCGGCACTTTCTCGTACAGTGCTTCTTTTACTATTCCACGAATACCCGACCGATCGTCTAACCAATCTAAAAATCTGTTCATGACAGGGGAACTTTATCGCTGATATTAGGACGGAATTGTTGAAATCGAATCCACACTACTCCCTCTTCTACTTTCGTATCCATTGTGTCCAACCCACGAGGGCTTGGACTTTCAAGATCAGTAACCGAACCATCCAATCCAAATGTGCTGTTGTGGCATGGACAAAAATAATCATTAGACTTCGAACGATAGTCCACCGCACAACCCAGATGCGGACATTTCAAATTAAATGCAGTTACCTCATCTCCATCGCGAGCAAGATAAACCGCACCAACGGGTACATTTTTGTAAGTGGTCCACGCATCTTTTACTTGCTCTAAAATAACTTCGAATTTGGCGGGCTTTCCATCTTCGGAAAGATTTCGTAATGGTGCCACTTTAGTCCACGGTACTTTTTCTTGTTTCCCGGAGCTTTTTTTTACAGGATCAAAAACCGTAGTGATTCCCGAGGCAAGTGGAAACAATCCACAAGCAGCTGAGACAGTTACTGTAGAGACTACAATAAATTTTCTTCTCGAATCCTCCGAACAGCACTTTTTAGCAGTTTCAGGACATTCTTTCTTTGTATTCGCTTTTTGAGTCATATGAAATTTTTGGGTAACAAAATATTGGTTCTTTACATTTTTCAATGTAATTAAACCAATGTAATTAAACAAATGAATTTAAGAAATAAAAATGCCTTTCTAGTTATTATGAAACATAATAAACAAGTAAGTCACAAAAGATCAAATGTCCGATTAAATAGAATGAGTTTTAGATGAAGTAACTGATTTGAATCCCGATTGATTCGAATTTTATAAGAAAAATTAGATATACAATCTCACTCAGGAAAATCAGGAAGTGGAGGTAAGCCACCCCCTAAGGAATCATCTCCCGGTAAAGGAGGAAGCCCTCCGCTCGAGTCATCAGGGAAACTAGGAAGTGGAGGAAGATCATCACTTCCAGAACCTGGTAACGGCGGGAGATCGTCTCCGCCAGAACCGGGAAGACCAGGAAGTGGGGGTAAGTCGTCTCCTCCAGAACCAGGAAAAGCAGGAAGATCGGTAGTACCAGAATCGGGAAGACCAGGAAGTGGGGGTAATCCCTCATCACTTGGAGGTGAACTGGGGAAGGAGGGAAGATTTGCGTCCACTGACTCAGGAAGTCCCGGGAGGGGAGGCAACCCGTCATCGCTCGCAGGTAACTCTGGAGTAACCTCCAAGGGCATCTGACTGGTTTCAGGAAGTGGTGGAAATTCAGTCGTACCGCTCCCAGGCAGATTTAACAAATCATCTGATAAAACAGGATCATTCTGAGGACGCGAAGGGGTGACTTCGATCACTGGCGTGTTTGGAGCGTCAGACAATGGTGGAAATTCATTGGAGATTGGGGATGGATCAGAGGGGAAGGAAGGAAAAGAATCTTCACTCGAATCACTT
>Ga0066605_10000297_pt1 | contig 33110 bp, 30 predicted proteins | sample SaaInlLV_DNA_10m_FD_60385 | JGI IMG/M metagenome (GOLD analysis project Ga0066605, IMG submission 60385) | Marine microbial communities from expanding oxygen minimum zones in the Saanich Inlet - SI075_LV_DNA_10m | ecosystem: Environmental > Aquatic > Marine > Unclassified | place: British... | reverse complement strand
CGGCCTGTACACATCCTTAAGGTGATCATAAGCATGGGACTTTGCATCTTGATTTGAGACCATCACAGAAATTGCTGTACCTGTGGTTCGGCCCTCAAAAACTCCGGAAAGAATCCTCGCAGTATCGCTTTCTTTACGCTGTGTTGTTATTTTGCTTTGCCCGGGACGTCTCCTGTCAAGTTCATATTGCAGATCATCTTCACTCAGCGGAAGTCCTGAAGGGCAGCCGTCAATTACTACTCCAACTCCTCCACCATGGGATTCGCCCCAGGTAGTGATTCGAAATAATTGTCCAAAACTGTCGCCCATTTTTAGCTTATCTTTGATTAACCTACTTGTTTTGTTCGTATTAATGTCCTGACAGCATAACCATTTAACGCTCAAGGTGCAAGAAACTTGGTGTCCTAACCTTGCAATTTCAGGCTATGAACACTAAACTGATGCTGAAATATTTTCCGTTTTGATTTATCAGGAAACAGCAAAAATTTAAACACTTACCGCAAAATGACAAAACTTCATAAAACCGGACCAAAATGGGTCATGTACAGTTCCATGGGTTTGGAGCTTGGTCTGTCTGTTGTAGTGGGTTTTCTGATAGGTAGCTGGCTCGATGAGTGGTTAGCAACAGAACCCTGGTTTTTACTGGTCTTTGGAATTGCAGGAATCGTGGCAGGATACAGGAGCATTTTTCGTCTGGTAAAACGTGTTCAAGCTGATTCTGAATCTGAGTTGGACAACTAAACCATCTCTACAACCTGAAAAAAGTATGCAGCCTGTGGACGAAGAAAAATCAAATCTTGACTCAAAGTCAGTGGAATCAACAGATATCCTTGGAAAAATAGAGCCCTTAAATCAAGCTGGTGCTGCTATTTCAACCGATTCTGAAGTTCCTGAAGACTTAGTTTCAACGGAAGTAGCCGGCCAAATCAAGCAGGCATATTTTTTTAGAAATCTGCTTTTCGCTGCCAGTATCATCTTAGTTGCAGGAACAGCAATATTTAGTCTTGACCTTTTGCCTTCTGTTCTGTTAGGATGCGGGGTTATAGGATTTAACTATTTATTAACTATGCAGTTTGTCCGGAAGCTGTTACAGGAGGGAAAATTACAAACACTTGATTTGCTGTTTTCTTTCACTAAATTCGGAATTACTATAATAATATTGTTTGTCGCAATGCAGTATTTTGATCTTTCACCGGGAGGTCTTTTGATCGGCCTTTCTAATATTGCGCTCGCTGTCATCATTTATTCTTTTTTCAGGGTAATGCGCCCTCAAAAATCTGTATAAGTCATTCAACAAAAACTATAGAATGAACAAGAGACTTGCACTAATCAGCATTTTTTTACTGACAGCCGCCCCAGTTTTTGCAGCAGAGGGATTCACCTGGGCTCACTTTTTATTTAGCGGATTAGAACAACCGCTGGTAGATCTCGGTATTGATCCGGTTCCATTTCTGGACTTGCTGATAGTAGCTTTTTTTCTGATTGTGTTCGCATATTTTGCAGGTAGACCTTTTAGACAAACTGATTTACTGGAACCTTCAGGCAAGGCCAATTTTTCCAATTTTGCAGAAGTTATAGTGAGTGCAATTCTGAATTTTTTAAGCGGAACCATCCGCCATGGAGTTGGAGCACGGCCCATTCTACCATTACTTGGCACATATGGATTATTTATTTTGTTGCTGAATCTTATCGGTCTGGTGCCTGGATTTAATCCACCTACAGATCAGTTTAACGTTACCATTGCCTTTGCCTTGATCATTTTTCTAATGACTCATGTTTTAGGTATTCGTCAGCATGGAGCCGGTTACATAAAACAGTTTCTGGGCCCCATGCCGTTACTTGCACCGCTGATGCTGCCGATTGAAATCGTCAGTCATTGTGTGCGCCCGCTTTCCCTTTCGATCAGGCTGTTTGGGAATATGACAGGAGATCATAAAGTAGTTTTGATTTTCACGTCAATTTTGGCCGTCGGCCTACCCATTCCGTTTATGGGATTGGGAATTTTGGTGTCAGTTTTACAAGCGTTTGTGTTTGTGTTGCTGTCTGCCATTTATTTTGAACTCGCAATGAGTGAAGCTCACTGATTGCGCTGATTTAATTAACATCAAAAAGGATGTCATGAAGAAATTATTATTGTTGGCGTTGCTTATGTCAGCGAGTTTCCCTCTGTATGCTGCAGAAATGGGAGAAATGGCTACATTCGGAATTGCTCTGGGTGCTGGTTTGGCAATTGGAATTGCTGCACTTGGCGGAGGTATTGGCCAAGGTTTGGCGATGCGCGGAGCTTTGGAAGGTATTGCTCGTAACCCAAATGCTACAGACAAAATTTTCACACCGATGATTATCGGACTGGCGCTGATTGAGTCGCTGGTAATTTACGCACTCGTGATTGCGTTTATGTTGCAGGGTAAAATCTAAAACTCGCGTTTTATGCGGCTCACTTTTTTGAGCCGCAACCTCCTTCCGTCTTTTCTCATCACATTTTCAGTTTTCCAATATCAGCACACCGTCCGCTTTCAGAAATTCAGTTCCTGAAGTATTGTCTGCATTTCTCAAGAGCAGTTGAAAATCCGTAGCTCCTGAATCATTCGGTGCGTGCAGAGTTATCAGCAAATCGCTTCCGGATGTTTTAATATTTCCTGACCAGTTTTTAAAACCTTCTGCAAATACACTACTTTCAAGCACAGGCGGATTTTCCTGCAATTGGTTTGGAGTAAACTTCTGTAAATAATTCTGCACCTGAACAACAACGCCATTCAGTTCCTGAAAAATAATCTGTGATTCCAGAAAAGCCTGGCTTTGAAAACGCTGTTGGATACTTTGCTGAAAAAAACTCAAGATAACACCTCCTATCAGTAGAGTCAGCACCAGCACTGTAATCAGTAAAAATCCTCGCATGGTAATTCGAATGATAATTTGTAAAATCAGGGGTCGGCACAGACCCTGAAACCAGCGGTTGCGGAATGGGTCGTTTGAGGGCTTGAATGTCTAAACGCTGATCGAATGTCAGTTTTTTTGCTTCCGTAATATCCTCCACGTTGACTATGTCTTGTTCCGCTGCTGGGCGCTGCGGGGCCTTGCGGATTTACCACACCATCCGGAACTTCACTGTAATAAACATCACTGTAATTATCTGAAACCCACTCCCTGACATTTCCATGCATGTCATACAAGCCCCATTGATTAGCGCTTTTTGTCCGAACTTCCTGCGGCTCACCGGTATTATCGTACCAGGCTATACTTGTTGTACAAGTATCATTTCCACATGACCATTTGCTTGTTGTTCCGGCACGTACAGCATATTCCCATTCTGCTTCTGTACAAAGCCGATAAGTTCCGGAGAGTGTACCCGTCAGCCAATCTGCATATTCAATAGCTTCAATCAAGTTAACATAGTTCATCGGATAGTTTTCCTTTCCGGAAACTGCGTATGTTTTTTTTGCATTGCTCGTGCTGTAAGTGTAATTACAGCTTCCGGAATCTACACATGCTTTGAATTCACTTGAGCTAACTTCATGATCAGAGATATAAAACGGCCCTGTTAGTTTTACGGTGTGAGTTGGAGTTTCATCAGACTCATTATCTCCATCCGCAATTGATTGATTATCTGCACCCATCTGAAACCTGCCTCCGCTGAGAAAAACCATCCCGTTGCTGTCAGCTGAAGTAATCACCACACCACCCAAAGTTTCAAAGCCTGTTGTGCTTGCCGAAGAAAGCGCATTTCCGGCAGTGTCCTGAATTCCGCTTGTCAAAGAAACGTGGTAATCCCGAAAATGCGATAGATTATCAGTGGGTGTGAAAGTGACCGTTGAACCATTTAAACTGAAACTGCCACTAATAGAATTACTCGTGTTATCCAATAATTTAAAAGTGCTTGAACTTAAAGTTTCCGCAGAAACTTCTTCACTAAAAACAACGATGATTGTAGTGTTTACGGAAATACTGCTGGAATTGTCTACCGGAGTAATTGAAATAATACTTGGCTTGGTGGTGTCTGACGCAGATTCATTGTCAGAACTGGTTGAGTTGTCAGATAAATCTCCGCTTGTAGAGGAAACTGTGGTGAACTTCCAACTGCTGTCCTGACCCAGACTGTTTCCGGAAGTGTCCTCGACTTCACTCCAAACTGCTGCAGTGTAAATAGTTCCTTCACTTAAAGAAAACGACGGAAGCAATACAACTATATTTTTCGAGAGAGAGACTGTTACAGAAACAGCACTTCCATTTGTGCTGAGGGAAAAATTCTTTTCATTCACACCACCTGTCTTAATTTCCCTGTTGAAATAAATCACGAACGAGGTATTCACTGAGACTTTGGTAGAGTTTTCTTCAGGTATAGTAGAAATTACCGTAAAATCATCGGCAGGTGCAACCGTGCTCACACCTCCGGCATATTCTTCAGACGAGTCCTTGCTGCAAGACCCTGAACTCAGGACGATGAGCAATAATACTGTCAACAATTTCCACGGCCATTTCGACATAGCTACATGCCCTGCGTTAGCAAATTTTGCGTAGCCTCCTTCAAGTCAAAAGCTCGCATAAACAATAACAATATGCAAGGTGTAATAATTCATTATCTAAGACAACGCTGTTGAAGTGCATTTTTTTAAGGACATAATAATAAAATCTTGCTAAGGTGGGATTTCAAGGCACATGCAATATTAAATTCCAATTTTGAGAGAGAAAAATGAGTGAGCAGAAGATTTTTGAAGTTCCTGTAGCAGCCAAAGCAAAAACGTGGATTGATAACGAGACGTATTTAAAAATGTACGATGAGTCTGTGAATGACCCAAAAGTTTTTTGGGACAAACAGGCAGAGCGGCTAGATTGGTTCAAGAAGTGGGACAACACACTTGACTGGGACTACAACAAGGGTCATATCCGTTGGTACGAAGGAGGGAAACTCAATGTTTCTTATAATTGTATCGATCGTCATTTAGAAAAAAGAGGTAATCAAAAGGCGTTGATTTGGGAGTCGGATGATCCAAACGTTGACCGAAGCTACACTTACAAAGAACTTCACACCGAGGTGTGCAAATTTGCCAATGTAATGAAGAACCGCGGGATCGTAAAAGGTGACCGTGTGATGATTTACATGCCGATGATTCCGGAACTGGCAATAGCCTGTCTTGCCTGCACCAGAATTGGTGCGGTACATTCTGTTGTGTTTGGCGGATTCAGTGCTGAAGCTCTTAAAAACCGGATTATTGATTGCGGCGGTAAAATGCTGATTACTGCAAATGCCGGCGTACGTGGAGGAAAGAGTATTCCACTCAAGAAAAATGCTGATCAGGCCATGCAGGGTACTGACACCGAGAGCTGTATCGTGGTAAAACACACGGCTGATGACTGTAACATGCAGTCAGGACGTGACTATTTCTATCATGAAGATATGGCAAACGCCTCTGCGGATTGTCCTCCTGAAGAAATGGATGCGGAAGACCCGCTTTTCATTCTTTACACTTCAGGTTCCACAGGCAAACCAAAAGGGGTTTTACACACCACCGCAGGCTATCTGGTTTACACTTCAATCACTCATCAATACGTATTTGATTATCATGACGGCGATATTTACTGGTGTACCGCAGACATCGGTTGGGTTACCGGACACAGCTATATTCTGTACGGACCACTGGCAAATGGCGCGACGACCCTGATGTTTGAAGGTGTTCCAAATTATCCGGATTTCGGCCGCTTTTGGGACATTTGCGACAAACACAAAGTCAACATTTTCTATACTGCTCCAACCGCAATTCGTGCAATTGCCAAAGAAGGCGATGCGTTAGTCAACAAACGTGATTTAAGTTCACTGCGTTTGCTCGGTACTGTTGGGGAACCGATAAATCCGGAAGCCTGGCTCTGGTATCACCGTGTTGTTGGACACGAGAATTGTCCGATAGTAGATACCTGGTGGCAGACAGAAACCGGCGGAATTATGATAACTCCACTCCCGGGAGCAACACGCACCAAACCCGGATCCGCAACCCGTCCGTTTTTTGGCGTTCAACCGCTCCTTGTGGATGCAGACGGCAATGAACTGGAAGGTGCAACTGAAGGAAATTTGTGTATTAAACATCCATGGCCCGGACAAATGCGTTCCGTTTATGGTGATCATGAACGTTTCATTCAAACTTATTTCAGTACCTACAAAGGGCTTTATTTTACCGGAGACGGCTGCCGACGCGACGAAGACGGTTATTACTGGATTACCGGTCGGGTTGATGATGTGCTGAATGTTTCCGGACACCGGATGGGAACCGCAGAGCTTGAATCTGCAGTAGTTCTCCATGAAAATGTTGCAGAGGCGGCAATTGTTGGATTTCCGCATGAAATAAAAGGCCAGGGAATTTACGCTTATGTAACTTTAAACTCCGGAGTTGAACCAACTGATGATTTGAAAAAAGAATTGGTGCAGCTGGTACGAAAAGAAATAGGCCCGATTGCCACTTTTGACGTAATCCAATGGGCACCCGGGTTGCCGAAAACACGCTCTGGGAAAATCATGCGCCGTATTTTACGGAAAATTGCGGAAAATGAAATCGACAGTATCGGCGATACTTCTACACTCGCTGATCCTTCTGTTGTTGAAGATTTGATTGCCAATTGTCCTGTTACTTAAATTTCGAGAACAGTTAATTATCCTTTAGCAGGAATTTCAAAACGTGTATTCTGAAACGAGAAAAAAATGAGTTATCTTGATATATATCAGCAATCTATAGAACAGCCGGAGCTTTTCTGGAGAGAACAGGCTGAGCAGATCAAGTGGTATGAATTTCCTGAAACAATTCTTTCTCAGGACGAGCATGGGTTTTACCGCTGGTTTTCCGGTGGAAAACTAAACACGTCATATCTCGCACTGGATGTACACATCGAAGAAGGACGAGGTGCTCAGCTCGCAATGATTTATGATTCTCCAGCAACAGACTCTCAGCAGAAATTCAGCTTTCTGGAGTTACGTGACCAAGTAGCAAAGTTCGCAGGCGGACTCAAAAATTTAGGTGTGGAAAAAGGTGACCGTGTCATCATTTACATGCCGATGGTTCCGGAAGCAGCGATTGCGATGCTCGCTTGTGCCAGATTAGGCGCTATTCATTCAGTTGTTTTTGGCGGTTTTGCACCAAATGAACTAGCGGTGCGGATTGATGACGCTAAGCCAAAAGTGCTCGTAACCGCAAGTTGTGGAATTGAATTTACCAGAGTAATTGAATACAAACCACTGGTAGATCAAGCTCTTAAAATTGCAGAATTCCCACCGAAAAATACAGTCGTTTTACAGCGTCCGCAAGCTCAAGCAAAAATGCAATCCGGACAAGATCATGACTGGAATGAGTTGCTGAATAATGCTGAACCGGCTGAACCGGTTGCTCTGGACGCGACTGATCCCTTATACATTTTATACACTTCCGGAACTACTGGACTTCCCAAAGGTGTTGTCCGCGACAATGGCGGACATGCCGTTGCCTTAAAATACAGTATGAAGGCGGTCTACAATACTGATCCCGGAGATGTTTTCTGGGCAGGATCAGATGTTGGCTGGGTGGTTGGCCATTCTTACATTGTTTACGCACCGCTGATTCATGGTTGTACTACCATTCTCTACGAAGGCAAACCAGTACGGACACCGGACGCAGGTGCATTCTGGCGCTTAATTGAAGAGCATAAGGTGAATACTTTTTTCACTGCACCCACCGCTTTCCGGGCAGTAAAAAAAGAGGATCCGCAAGCAAGACTTAAAAAGCAGTATGACATCAGTTCGCTGCGGACACTTTTTCTGGCAGGAGAAAGGCTGGATCCGCCAACTTATGAATGGCTGAAGGAAATTTTAGCTGACGGTTCTCAGCCGGAAATTCCTGTAATCGACCACTGGTGGCAAACTGAAACCGGCTGGGCGATTTGTTCCAATCCAATGGGTATCGAACCGCAACCGCTGAAAAATGGCTCGCCCACTTTTCCAATGCCCGGATACAATGTGCAAGTGCTGGATGAAGAAGGTGAAACCTGCAAACCGGGTGAAACCGGCAATATCGTAATTCACCTCCCTTTACCACCGAGTTGCCTGCCGACTTTGTGGAATGATGATGAACGTTTCAAGCAGTCATATTTAAGTCAATATCCTGGATATTACATTACCGGTGATGAAGGAATTAAGGATGAAGACGGTTATATTTTTGTGATGGGACGAGTTGATGACGTGATCAATGTTGCCGGTCACCGCCTTTCAACAGGAGAAATGGAGGAATTAATCGCAGGACATCCGGACATCGCGGAATGTGCTGTTACCGGAATTGATGATGAATTGCGTGGGCAGGTTCCGGTTGGATTTGTAGTGCTCAAGGACGGTTCACAGATTTCTCAAGATAAAATGCAGGAGGAATTGATTGCGATTATCCGTAAAAACATTGGCGCGGTTGCCTGTTTTAAACAAGCAGGTATCGTCAAGCGCTTGCCAAAAACACGCTCCGGTAAAATACTGCGTAAAACAATTCGGAAACTAGCCAGTGAAGCTGAAGTAGCAGTTCCGCCTACTATTGATGATCCCCTGATTTTGGAGGAAATTCGTGAAATAATGCAGCAACGCGGAATCGGCCAATACGCAGCCTCTTGATTTTTTTAAACGCTGATCTTTCGCAGTCAGCGTTTAACCCACCATTTTTTTGACCCAGGATGTTCCAGCTAAGAACGCTTTATATTTTTCTTTCAAAACAGACTGTCTGGTTTTGGTTCAACGGCAAAACCCGCTGTCTCGAATCTGTCGCAAAGCCTCTTTCTCCAAAAAGGATCCTCGAGCTTTGTCATGAGTGGAATGCCTCAAAAGTTGTCTTGTTCCTTGAATTTCCCTGGGTTCTAACACATTTTGAAACTACGATCACACTCTCTCCGGAAGAGCTGAAATCATATGCCAAAATGCAACTTGTCTTTCATGATATTCCGGAAAGCGAGCTTCAAACTTCCAAACAGGCAAAGCAAACTAACTCCTTATCAACGGAATTAACTGTAGGAGGCATTTATTTTAAACAAGCACAAACGGACCGTGTCGGTTTACTTTGCGCAACTTTGTCTGCAGAAAGTCTGAGTTTAAAATATTTACTGAAACAGGAGTTCACTTCAACTGTTGAACTGGTTCCGCTGATAAGCGCCTGCGTACCTATCCTACTTAAAAATTCCGCAAACTCTATTATTTTCAAAGGTTTGGAACAATCTTTTTATTTGGAAAAAACAGATTCCTTGCTCACAAAATTAATTGAATTACCGTCTTTTAGTAATGTTTCACAGGAACTTTTTGTCGCGGATCAGTTAGCGCAAAAAACAAAACCACAATCTTTCCGCCTTATTCCTCTAGCAAAGGTAGGCACTTTTGTTGAAAATAATTCTGAAGTTGAAACAGAAAAAACAATGCCGGAACCTGCTGACATTCAAAACACAGTTACCATAGAAACAGTCTTGTCCGAATGGAAAGGCCTCGCCCATTCTCCAAAATCAGGATTCTGGTGGGCTGCTCAGAACAATCATAGGCGCTTAAGACGCGTTGGTTCGTGGTGGACTTTGGCTGGAGTGTTGATTTTAGCTATAGTTGCAGGCACAGGATTGTTTTATTATGAAACTCTCAAACACAGAAAAGTCCTGCAGCAGGAATTGTCCAGTTTGGAAATTGAGTTGGAACAGCACATAAACAATTCTCCTACACTGATTTACGCCGCTCGTGAAAAACACTTGGAAGAATTGGAAAAACTTGCTAAACAAATGGTCGAGGAATCTTTTTGGAAACAGCAAACTCTGCAAACTCTCTTGTCATCAATCGAGGGCGCTTGGTTGGAGGGTTTTAATTTTGAAGGACGAAACCTGCGCCTGCGCTTACTGGCATTAGCACCAATCGATGCAGTTGATCTATTTTTGAAATTGTCGAAAATGCCTGAAGCAGACAGTGTCCATTTTAAATCGCAGCAGAAAACAAAGATCAATGAACATGAATTAACTAGGTTCATCCTTTTAATTAAATTGGCTCCTACTATAAGCACTCAACAACAATAACCACTAAGTTAAAATATAAAAAATTAATATGCAGCCAGGACCAAAAAACAGTATTACCGACGTCTCCGGAATCAAAGTAGGACACGCGCAGGACATGAAATTGATGAGCGGAACTACAGTAGTTCTTCCCGACGCCGCAGCGGTAGCGGCGGTTGACTGCAGGGGAGGAGGCCCTGGAACACGTGAAACCGATGCCCTTCATCCGGCAAATCTGGTTGAAGAGGTACACGCTGTCGTGCTCAGCGGGGGTTCTGCAATGGGACTGGATGCGGCCGGGGGAGTTGCAGCCTGGTTAAAAACACAAGGACGCGGGTTTCTGGTAGCGAAAGATGTTTCGGTACCTATAGTTCCGGCGGCAATTCTCTTTGATTTACTCAACGGCGGCGAAAAATCCGCAATGGATGAGCATACTTATTTTGAGTTTGGGAAAAAAGCTGCGGTTAACGCGGGCTACGAATGTCCGCTGGGTAATGTCGGTGCGGGAACTGGAGCAAAAGCCGGAAAACTTAAAGGTGGTATCGGAACAGCTTCCCTGCAGCAAAATCAGGATAATTCTGTTGAAAAAGGTTTTACAGTGGGTGCCTTAGCAGCGGTAAGTCCATTCGGTTCGGTAACTCTACCTGGACTACCGGATTTCTGGGCCTGGCCTTTTGAACGAAACGCAGAATATGGCGGCAGAGGTGCACCAAAAGTTTTGTCAGCAAAAGGTGGAAAATCCGAAATAAACAAAATCAACGAATTAGCGCTGGATTTTGATTTAGAAAGTCCTTTCAAAGATACGGAACATTCCCCCGGGAATGGAGACAAGTCAGGAAATGATGCCTTTGCGAATAGTGTCTCCACAAATACCACTTTGTGCGTAGTTGCGACTGATGCTGTTCTCACCAAGGCGCAGGCTCAGCGGGTTGCGATTATGGCGCAGGATGGTTTTGCACGTGCTATTCGACCCGTTCACACACCTTTTGACGGAGACACCGTCTTCGTTTTGGCCACTGGGAAAATTCCACTTTCAAAAATGCCGCCGATCGACATCGCCCGCTTGGGAATGATGGCCGCGGATTGTGTAGCTAGGGCAATTGCCCGTGGTGTTTATGCAGCAGAATCTTTAGGTGCCTGGCCTGGTTATAGGAATTCAGTACAATAATAATTATATTTGCAATTTAATAAAGTTTTTGTAATGATACACCTTCTTCTTTTTAATCAACTTCCGCAGGGAGGTCTTTTTAATATTTAAATTTTTCCAGAGAAATTATGAAACATATCATTCAAAAATATGCAAAAGTTTTGCTGATCAGTGGATCCGCACTGATCTTTGCCGGATCTGCCTTTGCCGGAAAAACACATTTGACGATGGGCATGGTCTTAGAACCGCCTCATCTTGACCCTACCGCTGGAGCAGCGGCTGCGATTGACGAAGTGGTTTACGCCAACGTTTTTGAGGGACTGACTCGGATCAACCAAAATGCGGAAGTACTACCCGCGCTGGCGGAGTCGTGGAAAATTTCCGCAGACGGACTGACTTACACATTTAAACTCCGCAACGGAGTTAAGTTCCATGATGGTTCTGCATTTGATTCTGCAGATGTCGTTTTTTCATTGGACCGTGCAAGATCGGAAAAAAGTACAAATGCTCAGAAAGCGCTTTTCGCCGCGATTAAAGGCGTAAGTGCACAGGGTGCAAATACAGTGGTTGTCACCTTGAAAACACCAACCGGAAACTTCCTGTTCAACATGGGTTGGGGCGATGCTGTGATGGTTGATTCCGCGAGTGCAGCTTCTAACAAAAGTAAACCTGTTGGTACCGGGCCTTTTACTTTCAAACGCTGGGTCAAGGGTGACCGGATTGAATTGGGACAAAACGCGAATTACTGGGGTGAAAAACCCGCGTTGAAATCCGCAACTTTCAAAATCATTCCGGATCCTGCTGCAGCAGTAGCGTCTTTGATGGCCGGTGATGTCGATGCTTTTGCCAACTTTCCTGCTCCGGAAATGGCTGCTCAATTTCAAAGCGATTCTCGTTTCACTGTAAAAGTCGGCAGTACTGAGGGTGAAACAATTCTCTCCACCAACAACCTGCAAAAACCTTTTGATGACCTTCGCGTTCGTCAGGCAATTGCACATGCGCTTAACTCACAGGAAATAATTGACGGTGCGATGTTTGGTTTTGGAACTCCAATCGGAACTCATTTTGCGCCGCATCATGCTGCTTATGTTGATCTGACCGGAACTTATCCGCATGATACAGAAAAGGCCAAGCAACTACTTGCAGATGCAGGATATCCCAACGGGTTCAAAGCGACTATCAAATTGCCACCACCGAGTTATGCACGACGTGGGGGAGAAATTGTTGCATCGCAATTGGCTAAAGTCGGAATCAAATTGGAAATTATTCCTGTAGAGTGGGCACAGTGGCTAGATCAAGTTTTCAAAAATAAAGACTTTGACCTGACAATTGTCTCTCACACAGAACCAATGGACATTGGAATTTACACTCGTCCTAAATATTATTTTCAATACCGGAATGCCGGATTCAACGCAGTCATTGCAGACTTGAATGTCACTGCAGATCCCAAAAAACGTTATGCGTTGATGGGTGCCGCACAGGCAATTCTCGCGAAAGATGCTGTTAACGGTTATCTTTTTCAATTGGCGAAGCTCGGAATCTGGAACAAAAACGTGATGGGACTCTGGGAAAACAGCCCCGTTCAAGCCAATGATTTGACCGGTGTAAGCTGGAAAAATTAGTAACACAAAAGGCGTTTCAGCAAAATAACTGGAACGCCAGCCCTCCAAGTTAAATGACATTCTTCCTCGCAAAACGACTCTTTGCTTTGCTCATTACTTTGCTGGTGGCCTCACTGGTAATTTTTTTGCTGCTGGAAATTCTTCCCGGTGATCCTGCATCAATCATACTTGGAATCGGTGCGCAGGAGGACACGTTGTCTGCCCTCCGGACAGAAATGGGGCTCGATCTTTCTGCTCCGGAACGCTACTTCCGCTGGATCAGCGGCATATTAAGCGGTGATTTTGGGCGCAGCTACACTTATGACACTCCCGTTTCCTCATTGATTTTAGAGCGCCTCTCCCTCAGTTTACCACTGGCTTTGCTGGCCATTTCTCTTTCCACCTTACTGGCCATACCTTTGGGAGTCCTGGCTGCCGCAAATCATAAGCGAATCGCTGATACAGGAATCATGGGCTTTGCTCAATTAGGAGTCGCCATTCCAAATTTCTGGTTTGCGATTCTGTTGATTTTATTTTTTTCAGTCAAACTGGGCTGGTTTTCAGCAGGAGGTTTTGCCGGTTGGGAAATGGGTTTGGCTGCCGCACTCAAATCTTTAACCTTACCCGCAATTGCTCTGGCCCTGCCTCAGGCCGCAATTTTGGCCCGCGTTACACGTTCTGCAGTTTTAGAAACCGTTCGCGAAGATTTTGTGCGCACTGCACGTGCAAAAGGGCTCAGCAGGAATGCAGTACTTTGGAAACATGCAGTCAGAAATGCTCTCATTCCGGTAGTGACAATTCTCGGTTTACAACTTTCATTTTTGCTGGCAGGAACTATCATCATAGAAAATGTTTTTTATTTGCCCGGACTGGGACGCCTCCTATTTCAGGCAATTGCGCAAAGGGATTTAGTGGTAGTTAAGAACATTGTAATTTTACTGGCTGCAACTGTAGTGACTGTCAATTTCCTGGTTGATATGTTTTATGTGGCGCTTGATCCAAGATTGCGTGGAGGTAGCGCATGAATGAATCAAGACTGAGTGAATTCTGGCAGAATAGTTTGCGACACCGTAGTTTTGTAATCGGATTGATTCTCAGTTTTATGATGCTGTTTACCGGACTGCTTTCCTTGTTCTGGACACCTTTTCCTGTGGAACTGCTGGACATACCTCACAAGTTGGAAAGTGCGTCTGCAAAGCATTGGCTGGGAACAGATCATTTTGGACGTGATGTAGTTTCAATGTTGATGGTAGGTGCCTGGAACTCAATGCTGGTTTCAGTCTTTGCGATTGGTTTCGGAGCAGGAATCGGAGTCCCACTTGGAGCTTTGGCCGCAGCGAAACGCGGATGGGTGGAAGAAACTGTGATGCGTTTTAATGACTTTGCATTTGCCTTTCCTGCCTTGTTGACCGCAGTTATGCTCTCAGCGGTTTATGGTCCTGGGACGCTAAATTCTGTGCTAGCAATCGGTATTTTCAATATTCCGGTTTTTGCCAGAATTACCAGAGGAAGCGCTTTGAGTGTTTACAAACGTGAATTCATTCTGGCGGCCAGAACCGCAGGTAAAGGTGAAGTACGGATTGCGTTTGAACATATCTTAGCAAATATCGCGAGTGTCCTCATCGTACAGATAACTATTCAATTCGCTTTGGGAATCCTTGCAGAAGCAGGACTGAGTTACCTCGGACTCGGCACACAACCTCCTATGCCAAGCTGGGGTAAAATGCTCAGTGAAGCGCAGACGATGATGTTTTTTGCGCCTCAACTCGCAATCCTGCCCGGCCTCGCGATTGTCTTCACAGTTCTAGGCTTGAATCTGCTAGGCGACGGTTTGCGTGATATTCTCGATCCACGTTTGAGTCGTGTGCGTTGAATCATATTTGTTTTTACATGATTGCCTGATTAACTTTAAAGGACAACAACAACTTAATAGGCTTTAATTTTTGAATTATTTTTAAGGAACAGCTTTGTGATAAAAATCATAGATGTACTTGTAAGAGATATACGATTTCCTACATCCAGTCAATCTGATGGTTCCGATGCTATGAATCCGGATCCGGATTATTCCGCTACTTACGTTACCCTAATCACAAATTCTGAGTTAAAAGGGAATGGGCTAACTTTTACTATCGGCAGAGGAAATGAGCTGTGTGTAGCTGCTGTTCATGCCTTAAAGTATCTGCTTGTAAATAAGGACTTTGTTGAAATTACTCGTAATATGGGAGAATTTTGGCGTTCCCTTGTCGGTGATTCACAACTTCGCTGGGTAGGTCCTGAAAAAGGAGTGATCCATCTTGCAACTGCAGCAATTGTAAATGCGCTATGGGACTTATATGCAAAGATAGAAGGAAAACCTCTCTGGAAACTACTGGTTGATATGTCGCCTGAGGAGTTGGTGAGGGCAGTTGATTTTCGTTATATTACTGATGTAATTACTCCTCAAGAAGTAATCAAAATGCTTGAAAATAATTTTTCTTCACGGGAGAAACGTGAAGCAGAAATGCGTTTAAAAGGCTATCCTGCTTATACAACTTCTGCAGGCTGGTTGGGATATTCTGATGAGAAAATTAAATCCTTGTGTAGAGATTCAATAAAAAAGGGCTGGACTCATTTTAAAATAAAAGTGGGTAGCAATATTCAAGATGATGTAAGGCGGGCATCAATTGTAAGAGATGAAATTGGTTCTGAGAATAAGCTTATGTTTGATGCAAATCAAAATTGGGATGTAAATGAGGCCATCGAAAATATGAAAATATTGGCTCAGTTTGATCCGTGGTGGATAGAAGAGCCGACGAGTCCAGATGATATTCTTGGGCATCAAAAAATTTCAGCACAAATAGCACCTATTGGCGTAGCTACAGGAGAACATTGCCAAAACCGTATAATTTTTAAGCAGTTTTTTCAGTCTAATGCTTTACAATTTTGTCAGCTTGATAGTTGTCGTCTAGGTGGAGTAAACGAGGTTTTGTCAGTCTTGTTTATGGCGGCAAAATTTAATGTCCCAGTTTGTCCCCATGCGGGTGGAGTTGGACTTTGTGAGTATGTTCAGCACATCTCTATTTTTGATTATATTTGTGTGTCAGGAAGTTTGGAAAATAGGGTAATTGAATATGTAGATCACCTCCATGAACACTTTGAGTTTCCTGTGATAATAAAAAATGGGAGGTATATGCCGCCACTTGATCCGGGCTACAGTATCACTATGAAAGCAAGTAGTTTGCAGGAATTTGAGTTCCCTCATGGGAGTGTTTGGCCAAGTAGAAAATAATAAAATTATCTACTTCAGAGAGGGTATCTTTGATTGAAGGTTTTTCACATAAGCTTTGGAATTGGAGCAATAATTACATTTCACATGTTAATGGACACAATAGCATTGAAGATCATTTTACCGGTGCCTCAGGATGCAACAAGCCAGCCTGTTTGAGTTCAATCCAAAATTCAGACGGTATAGGGCATTTGAGCATTTCAATATTATCCAGAACCTGAGCAGCACTCAGTGAGCCTGGAATGACTGAAGAAACAAGTGGGTGAGCCAGAGGGAACTTTAATGCTGCCGCTTTTATTGGAATTCGATGTACTTCACAGATCTTCTCAATTGACTGGACCTTGTTCCGCATCTGCTCACTGACATTGGTATATCCGTATTTGGATTCTTCACAGGACCCGGTAGCCAGAATCCCTGAAGCATAGGGCGAACCAATAATAATGCCAATACCACGCTTTTCACATTCAGGAAATATTTCTTCAAGCGGCTCCTGATTCAACAAGGTATAGGGCATGGCAACCAGGAAAAAATCCAATTCGAAATGTTCTAAAAAAAGCGGAATCATTTCAATGTCATTGATGCCTGCTCCAAAGGCCTGAATAGCTGCTGAATTCTTCATCATTTTTAGCCATTCCATTCCGGTCTCCAGTTCCTGAAGTTTATTGGAAACTGATTTACCATGATAACTTCTGTCCAAATCATGAATGACAAGAAGATCAATCCGATTCAACCCGAGCCGCATTGTACTATCAAGAAAAGAACGTTCAAATCCTGCCGCGGAATAATCAAAATTCCATTCGAAAGGAAGACCTCCTACCCATGGTGATCCGTCAAAGAGAATCGGATCACCTTTGAAAGGTCTATACACTCTTCCTACTTTGGAGGAAAGGATAAACTCATTGCGGTTTTTTTGGTGCAGCAAATTGCCCAATCTGTGTTCACTCAAGCCATGCCCATACCAAGGTGCAGTATCGAAGTAACGAATTCCTGAAGCATAAGCTACATCAAGTGTTTCAATTGCTTGCAGATGCTCAACCTTTTCAAACAATTCTCCCAAGGGAGCACCTCCGAATCCAAGTGAAGGTATTTTAATTCCAGTATTACCCAGAAGCCTGGTTTCAAAAGGGTTCATTTCAGTCTGTCTCTGGAAGTTTTGGAAGAGTATTTTTATTGAGAAGAGTTTAATATGATTAGCTTATCTGAATGAAGAAAATCGTCGAATATCAATCCAAAAGAACTAGATCAGTTGCCAAAGCTAAGGATAGCATTTAGGAGTTAAATAATAAAGAGAGTGTTATATTTGCAAAGCATCCCCTGGTAATATGACCATTAAATACATATTTTTTAAATTGTGCTCCTTAATTTTATTTAAATATTGCCAGCTTAACTTAATTTGCATATAGTGAAAATTGTGTTGAAAATTATTATTGACAGCTTCTATTTAACCATCAACGGATGTGCAGGATGAGAGAGATACAGGTAGTATTTGGTATTGATATGGAAACTGACATCGGCAGTTGGACGCCTTTTTATGAAGGCGTCACCAAGGGGACCCCTTTGCTACTGAATCTGTTTGCCAAAAAATCCATCCCAGTGACAGCCTTCTGGGTTGCAGACGCTGCCCGGCGCTTTCCTGAAATTGTGCGGGAAATTGAATCTGCAGGTCATGAGACAGGAGCTCACTCTCTTTATCATGAAACTTTGGGCGACAGTTTATTTGAGATCCCCGGAATTTTTCCTCTTTTACCTGAAGAAGTGCGGCCAAGAATTAAGCTTGCCACAGATATCGTGGAAGATATTGTTGGTCACAAAGTTGTTTCCTGGCGCTGTCCGAGATTATTTGGTGGAACTCATGTCACAAACGCCCTTGAGTCACTTGGTTATGAGTGTGATGCCACTTACCCTATGTATTATTACAATGAACAACTTTTTCCATATCATCCCAGCCAAGAAAACTGGACAGAGCAGGGGAGTTTAAATTTGATCGAAATTGTCCAGTTTGCTGACATGGCGATGGAATCAAAAGATGCATACGGACGCGATAAGGACCAATGGCCACTCTACCGCACAAAATCCACAGCTGCTTTTATTCCGCACATTGAATCCTTCATGAGTTATCTGGAAAAGAATGATCAAAGCCAAAAGCCGATTGTCTTATGTTTTTATTTTCATCCGTGGGAGTTTTGGGAAATGCAGGAAGGTGTGATACATTTTGGTGAAGGTGGAGTATTGCCGGACCCATTCCTGGTAAAAGGCTGCGGGAAGTATTGCCTGAAGCAGGTTGAACTGCTGATAGACTGGCTGAAGTCCAAAGATGCCTCATTCCTTACGGCCGGTCAATGTGCCCGCAAATGGAAAAATATTCTTGCTCAACCTGATCTCTAATGAACAGAAAGACAATCAAACGCACATCTTAATTGATAAGATTTATTGTCCTTAACGTGGGGGCCACTTAAAAGACTGCCAAACAGTCATATATATTTCTCTCAATAATATCAATTAATTCTTTTGATCTCTATGGTTTCGTGTGATAACCTGCAAAATCGTAACACACAGAAGTAAAAGAAGTTTTGCTATTCAAAAATAAATGTTAGACATTATTGACACGCACCAGCATCTTTGGAATCTGGACCGATTAAACTTACCCTGGGTTAATGGGATTCCGGAATTGAACCGTAGTTATAAATTTACTGATTATCTCAGGGCCGCAGAAAATTCCGGAGTGACTCGAACCGTTTATATGGAGGTGGACGCACATCCGGATGACAAGCAGAAAGAGATTGACGACATGACTCTGCATTGTCAGGCAGATTCTGATGAAATGCTCGGGATGGTCGTTTCAGCTGATCCGGGAAAACCAGGGTTTACAAAATTACTTGACATTAATTCCAACAACTCATTTCTCAAAGGTGTACGCCAGGTTCTTCATAATCCGGAACAAGCTCCTAAATATTGCCTCACTCCAGAATTTGTGCAGGGCATTCGTACTTTGAGCAAGAGAGATTTACTCTTTGACATCTGCATACGTCCTGGGGAACTTCATGATGCGGTTGAGCTATGCCGTAAGATTCCTGAGACAATTTTTGTTTTGGACCATTGCGGAAATGCTGATCCTTACGTTGTCAACGGGCAGCGTAAAACCGATTCATCCAGTACTGATACGACTTTTGTACACTCCAAGGAAAGTTGGCAAAAAGGAATTTTCGAATTGGGAGAACTTGAAAACGTGTACTGTAAAATTTCAGGTATAGTCGCTCGTGCAGAAATCGGCTGGAATGCAGCAACTCTGGCACCGACAGTCAATACCTGCCTTGAAGCTTTTGGAGAAGATCGTGTTGTGTTTGGTGGCGATTGGCCAGTATGCACCCTTGGTGCAAGCTTGTCTCAATGGATCTCAGCACTTAAGGAAATTGTTTCAAATCGTCCTACTGTTGTTCAAGAGAAACTGTTTAACATAAATGCCGAACGACTCTACCAACTTTAGAAGTTGGTAGCAGAGTTTACACATATGGACTAATAAATAATATCGGATTGTCTCAGTGGAAACCTGTTACTAAAACCCTTAACCAGAAACTTAGGAAACATTATGCTAAAAAATCTAGATCCTCTACTTAATCCAAATTTGCTTTATATTCTCCGTGCTATGGGGCATGGAGACGTGCTGACAATTGTTGACAGTAATTTCCCTGCAGATTCTGTGGCCTCGACAACTGTTCACGGTGAAGTCATTAGGTTAGATGGCGCCGGAATTCCGGAAGTAGCCAAGGCCATATTTTCGGTTTTTCCACTAGACAGCTTCATTGAAGCTCCTATTCAGTATATGGAGGTTGTGGGAGAACCTGAAACCAAGCTTGAGGTACATACTGATTTTCATCGAATTGCTTTGGAAAATTCTGATCGAGAATGGAAGATGGACTCAGTGGAACGACACAGTTTTTATGAATTATCCCGTAAAACCTATGCAGTAATTGCCACCGCAGAACATCGCCCATATGGTTGTTTTATGATCACAAAAGGAGTGATTGCACCCGATGGAAACGTAATGTAGATAAAAATTAACGTGGCTTAAAATAAAAGGAATACATGGACTTAGGACTAAGAAATAAAATTGTGCTCGTTACAGGTGGAGCAAAAGGCATCGGTGCCGCAACTGTCGAGGCATTTTTAGCAGAGGATTGTCGAGTGGTGTTGGTGGACCGTGATTCAGAAACTGGCACGACTTTGTCGAAAACCTTAGGCTCCAGAGTCCAGTATATTGAAGCTGACCTAACAGTTTCGAAAGCATGTAAAAAAGCGATAGAACAGACTGTCTCTTTGTTCGGAGGCTTGGATGTACTGGTGAATAATGCCGGATTTAATGACGGTTTGGGTCTTGAAACTCCTCCTGAAGATTTTATGCGTTCTGTTCAAAATAATCTTCTGCATGTTTATGCAATGACGCATTATGCACTGCCTCTACTCCGTAAAGGACAGGGTTGTCTTGTCAACCTTGGCTCCAAGGTTTCTGAAACAGGGCAAGGGCACACTTCCGCATATGCCGCTGCAAAGGGAGCAATCAGTGCGCTTACCCGAGAATGGGCAGTAGCCTTGGCGCCAGATAAAATACGTGTTAATTGTGTTATTCCTGCTGAATGCCTGACAGATCAATACGAGCAGTTTTTCCTTTCCCAGGTTGAACCGGAAGCTGCTAAAAAAGCAATTTCTAAGCTAGTCCCTTTTGCACAAAGGCTTACTACGCCCCAAGAAATCGCACAAACCATTGTCTTTCTGGCTTCTGATCGTTCTTCCCACACAACTGGACAATTAGTCTTTGTCGACGGCGGTTATACCCATTTTGACCGGGCAGTAGGTCATGGCCACAATAAATGGTGAAGTCAGCAATGAGTAGTAAATATCTGCTTGGGGTTGATGGTGGGACTGAAGGCCTTCGTGCCGGATTATTTGATACATCCGGAAGTCCACTCGCCTATGCTTCTACGACATACCCAACTCAGTTTCCTGCTCCAAGTTGGGCAGAACAAGATCCTCGAGACTGGTGGTCTGCTCTCGGTAAGTCAGTTCGGAAAGTGATTCATGATTCAGGGATAGGCGCCGAACAAATAGCGGCCATGGCAGTGGATACGACTTGTTGCAGCGTTGTGGCACTCGACAAGAATGGAAATCCTCTCCGTCCAGCACTTATTTGGATGGATGTTCGCAGTGCAGAACAAGCAGAACAAATGGTTGAGACCAAGGACGAAGCCTTGCGAATCAACAGCAATGGGAATGGCCCTGTTTCCGCAGAATGGATGATTCCAAAAGCCCTTTGGATCAAGCAGAAAGAGCCGGAACTTTTTAAACAGGCAGTCACGATTTGCGAGTATCAGGATTACATTAATTTTCACCTTACTGGTCACCGAACAGCAAGTATCAACAATGTCTCAACCCGCTGGCATTGCGATTATTCCAGAGACGGAATTCCGGAAACATTGCTGGAAAAACTGGAGTTGGATGAACTCTCCGAAAAGTGGCCGGAGAAAGTACTTAGGCTTGGCGAGGTGGTAGGTGGCTTGACACCAGCTGCTGCAGAACATCTTGGTTTGCATGCTGATTTACCTGTTGTGCAAGGAGGGGCGGACGCACAAATAGGCATGATCGGCCTCGGAGTAGTCAAACCAGGGAGCCTTGCTTTCATTACCGGCTCATCTCATCTACAACTTGGATTAAGCGAAAAACCTTTTCATGGAACTGGAATTTGGGGTACCTATGCAGATGCGCTTTTGCCAGGACTTTACACAGTGGAGGGCGGTCAAACATCAACCGGATCAGTCGTTAACTGGCTTAAGAACTTGTTTGGAGAACCAGACTATGAGGCGCTAAATCGTGAAGCCTTGAAACTTCCACCCGGATCAGAGGGGCTGATAGTACAAGAACATTTCCAGGGAAATCGGACTCCACACACCGATCCAAGGTCTCGTGGAGCTTTTCATGGACTGACCCTCAAACATGACCGTGGGCATCTTTTTAGGGCAACAATTGAAGGAGTTGCTTTCGGCAGCGAGTTGATTTTAGAGACCATGCGTTTTAACGGATTTTTTCCGGAGAGTGTGGTAGTTTCCGGAGGTGCAACACGCTCAGAATTGTGGCTTCAAATACACGCAAATGTTTCAAATTTACCATTGACACTTACCAAAAATCCAGATGCTCCTTTGTTGGGCTGCGCTATACTTGCCGCTGTAGGAGCCGGATTTTACGAAGATATTCCAAAAGCAGTAGAGCAGATGGTGCAAATTGACCGTGTGATTGAACCCGATCAAAAGATTCATGAAGAGTACCAGCCGTTTTACGAAACATATAAAGCAAGTTATGAAGAATTAAAAAATATTCGACAAAAACTGACAGAATAATGTTTGAGCTGATTACAAGAATAATATTACTTTAAGATTAACTTACAATTTTTATTTATTTTCAATAGCTTACATCCATATAAGAAGTTCTTCATACTATAAATGGGGGGGATATATGTTTTTATATTTGACAATTTAACATAAAAATCTTATCTTTGTCACATTATGAAACATTTAGTCGCCAACAGCCGCAAGCAATTTATCCTTGAAACCCTTAAAAAGACAGGTGGGATAAAGATTTCAGAACTTGCTGAAAAACTTGGTAAATCACGAATGACAATCACTCGTGATCTAGATGAACTTGCAAAAGATGGATTATTGCTGAGAGTTCATGGTGGAGCAGTCAGTAACATTAGCAGAGGCTATGAACCCCCATATTTTTCACGAAAAGGATTAAGGACCGTGGCAAAACAGGCTATTGCAAATATGGCCAATGAATTAATAACTGAAGGCAACACACTAATTCTTGATGTAGGTTCAAGCACAAGAGAATTAGCTCAATTACTAAAGAAACGTAAAAACCTGACTGTAATCACACCAAGTCTGGAACATGCAATGGAGCTTGCTGGAAATTCCCTTATTAAGCTGATAGTGACCGGCGGCATTGTCAGAGTTGGGGAAATGTCCATAATTGGTCCAATATCAGAGAACACTATTAACGAGTTCAATGTGGATAAAGCGTTCATCGGTGCCGGTGGGATAGATCTGAAAGCAGGCCTTACTGAATATAATACCGAAGATGCACAAGTAAAGAAAAGTATCATAGGAAACTGCAAGCAATCGATTGTATTAGCAGATTCAACAAAACTGGGGAATGTAACTTTTTCAAAAGTGATTCCACTGGAAAAAATAGACATCTTGATTACAGATTCTGAAGCGGACCCTTCATTCATTAATGGTTTGGAGGGGAAGGGGATCAAAGTAATCATCGCAAAATAATTTTAAGTTGTGGTTTTAAAATAACTAGAGGAACAATGATTGATCAGATAATAAAACTGGGTAGAAAAACTGTTGTGGCGATGGTCCATGTACCTGCTTTACCTGGCTCTCCAGATTACGATTCAACAACCGGAATGAATAAGATTTTAGATTCTGTGGTTGCTGACCTTGAGGCACTGCAATCCGGAGGAGTTGATGCTGTTATGTTCGGAAATGAATTTGATCGACCTTATGTCCTCACCGCTCCTCCGGAAGGTTTAGCGGCGCTTGCTTCTGTTATTGGACAAGTTAAATCCATGATAAAGATTCCATTCGGAGTTAATTATTTGTGGGATCCAGTTGCAACTGTCGCTTTGGCAGTTGCCACTAATGCGAGTTTCGCACGTGAAATTTTTACTGGTGTTTATGCATCTGACATGGGACTTTGGGCACCCGATTGCGCTGGAGCAGCTAGGTTACGGTCTTCACAAGGACGTTCTGACCTACAAATGATTTTTAATATCAATGCTGAATTTGCAACCTCTCTTGACACACGACCTTTGGCCGTCAAGGCAAAGAGTGCGGTCTTCTCTTCCAAGGCTGATGTGGTTTGTGTTTCTGGACCTATGACCGGCATGGGAGTAGACCAGAAAGAATTACGGGAAGTTAGGGAAGCTATTCCGGAGACCCCATTACTAGCTAATACAGGGGTGAACATCGACACCGTAACTGAGCTCTTTTTGGTAACTGATGGTTGTGTGATTGGTTCACACCTAAAATATGATGGTGACACTTGGAACTCTGTTGACCCTGATCGAGTTCAGAAGTTTATGGAGAAAGTTGAAACTTTACGCTAATTTCTCTCAATTGATTTATTATGCTTGATTCTCGCTGGGAACAACTGGCTGATATCTTGGTTAATTACTCGACGACGACCCGGAGGGGCGACCGAGTCTTGATCACTATGATGGAAACAGATACTTGGCCGTTAGCGCGTGCAGTTCATGCTGCGGCTGTTAAGGTTGGTGCTCATCCGCATATTGAATTTCAGTCCTCTCTGCTACAGCGGGATCTAATGCTGGAAGGAGATCCAAACCTGTTTGATAATGAACATGAGCTTCAAAGAAGGGGGATGGAGTGGGCAGACGTATACATAGGACTTCGAGGCGCGAGTAATCCACATGAACTGAATGGTATAGCAGCAGAACGCATAACAGCCTTCAGGCGAGCATTGGGGAAAATTTCTGCCTTACGAACAGAAAAGACTCGCTGGGTTCTAGTTAGAGTTCCTAATGCATCTTTTGCTCAACAGGCCGGATTTAGTACGGACGAAATGATGGAGTTCTTCTTCAATGCAACGTTGCTCGACTGGCAAGAAGAAAGTAAGCGTTACGAAGTCATCCGGAAAAAGATGCAAACAACTGAAAAAATCCGGATTGTCGGCAATGGTACCGACCTGAGCTTAAACACAACAGGAAGAACCTACCATATTGACGACGGCCACATCAACATGCCTGGAGGTGAAGTTTATACTGCTCCGACCGATGACAGTGCTGAAGGAAGTATTTCTTTCGAATTTCCTGCAGTTTTTGCCGGACAGTTTATCGAAGGTATCTGCTTACACTTCTCAAAAGGTGTAGTGGTCGAAGCAACTGCCGATAAGAACCAGAAACTGCTTTTGGATTTAATTGGGATGGACGCTGGTGCCAAGAGAATAGGCGAGTTTGGTGTGGGTACAAACTACAGCATCAGCAGGTACTGTTACGATTTGCTCTTTGATGAAAAGATAGGTGGTACAGTTCACATTGCTCTTGGAAGAGCATATCCTGAATGCGGCGGAATCAATAAATCTGCTTTACACTGGGACTTGATCAAAGATCTGCGTGAAGAAGGTGCGCTTTATCTGGACGGGGAAAAAACTATTGAAAAAGGTCAGTTTTTGATATAGCGTGATACACAATTAATTTTATACTTGAAAGGAAACTAAAACTTTAAGCCTTTAACAACCGGGTTGTCCGGTTGTTATCCAATCGCAATGCGATTGGATTTACACTTCTACGCATAGCGCAGAAGTGGTTTTGAGCAAACATTTGTGTCATATTTTGTCTTCTGCAAAATGTACTGTCCGGTACTGCAAATGATTGTTAGTTTCAATTTAATAGGAGCAAAATGAAAAGCAAGAAAAAAATAAACCGTCGTCAATTTGTTAAAGACGCATCGACGGTTGTAGCTGGAGCAAGCGTAATTGCAGCCGGTTCAGGTGCAGGACTTGGCCTCTTACCCAAGAGTGCCTCCGCTGCAAACGTCAGGAGAGACATCCTGAGAATACCCGGAGTAGGTAAAGGGTCACCGACAGATTCAGACTGGCAGAAAGTCGGTGCACTGTGCCTTAACCCGACAAAAGCAAGAGTTTCAAAGGGCGAATTTGACGGCGTCGAATTAACCTTCATGGGACTGAATAACCAGAATTTGCACAATTTCCTGTTCAGAGGATTTCTGAAACCCTGGGAGAAGTATACTGGTGCAAAAATAAAATGGATTGATCTAGCGCAGGCAGATTACAATGCTCGTCTGCAACAATCCATTGCAACTAAAACGGTGGACTTTGATATTTTGGAAATGGGGGCGCCTTTCGAAGGTGATGTCTGCGGTAAAGGACTTGCCTCCGAAATGCCTGAATGGGTCAAAGAGCAAATAGAAATGGATGATTATGTCGGTTATCTGAAAGCTCCCGTTGGTACATGGAATGGAAAAACCTATCGGATTTCGATTGACGGCGATTGCCACAATTTCAACTACCGATCCGATTATTTCAAGGATGCAGGATTCGCTTCTGCCTGGAAAGCCGAAGGGCACAAAGGTGCCTGGGGCGTACCAAAAACATGGCAGCAAGTTCAGGAAGTCAGTAAATTCCTCAAAGGCAAAAAAGACCCGACTTTCGGGGGAGATGCTGTCGGTTATCTTGATCCATGCAAGGGCTGGGGTGGTTTTGGTTTCTACTTCCTGGCTAGTCGTGCTACGGCCTATGCCAAGCATCCCAATGATCCTGCATGGTTGTTTGATGCAGATACGATGAAACCACGTATTAATAATCCAGCATGGGTAAGAGCAATTCAGGATGTAATTGATGTTCTGCCTTCCCAACCTGCAAACCAACTGAATGCTGACCCAGGCACAACCGCTTTTCAGCAGTTTCTTGCTGGAACAGGCTCGATGCTTTCCTGGTGGGGTGATGTAGGTTCCATGGCAAAAACCAGTGACGGGTCTGTCGTTGGTGACGTTGTTGGTTTCGACATACTGCCAGGATCTGACGATGTCTATAATTCAAAAAAAGGCAGATGGGATACGCTGCCCGGTGGACCCAACTATGCTCCAAATATGGCCTATATTGGCTGGGGAGTGTATGTGATGGCTCGCGTTGATAGTAACTCAAAAAAGCGTAAAGCCGCCTGGAGTGCCGCTGCTCATCTTGGAGGGAAAGATCTCTCTCTATGGGCTTCTGCATATCCGTCAGGTTTTCAGCCCTATCGAAACAGTCACTTCAATATTGATGAGTGGGTTAATGCAGGATATGATAGAGCATTTATCACGTCTTATTTGGATTCAGAATCCAACTCCTACAACCATCCAAATGCAGCGATTGAGCCTCGAATTCCGGGGATTTTTCAGTACTACAGTGTTGCTGAAGATGAGTTGTCAAAAATTTATGCTGGTAAGTATGATGTCCAGACCGGAGCAAATAACATTGCGGCGGCCTGGGAGAAGCTTACTGACCAAATTGGCAGGAAAAAGCAACTTGCGCTCTACCGTGCCTCACTTGGTTTGTAGTTAGATCATGCGATAACAGGTAATGGTTTGACCGGTGGTTCAAAGTAAAAATCGCCGGTCTTTCCCGCTTCCCTTATTTCTTCACAAAATTATAAAAGCTGAGTACAGCTCAGCATTCTTATTCACAAATACTCATCAGTATTTGCTTGCAAACTTTAAGATGACCACCACTTACATCATTACAGATAACGTTCCTGCTCAACAGAAAACTCTGGGACGGGTAATTATTTTCATTGCAACTATTCTACTAGTCGCATTGTTCCTGATTCAGATTTTACACAAGACTAATACCATTACTTTAGGCTTTGAGAACTGGCGTCCTACCCTTTATGGATATCTTCTTTGGTCTATAGCCCTCTGCTGGGGGATACTTCTCATCAAAGGCGATCGTGGTCAACGTGCACTTTTTGTCCTGCCAGCCTTTCTTTTCACGATTGCAATGGTGATTTTCCCGCTGATTTTCAGCGTTTACATTTCTCTACACGATTGGAACTTGAGTGCCTTTGAAGGTCAAAAATTCAATGGACTGGATAACTTCCGGGCTCTTCTCGTAGATGAATATTATTGGAACTCCATGTTGAACATGCTCTATTACTTAATTGCAATACTGTTCGAATATGCGATAGCCTTCGGACTAGCATTGTTACTAAACGCGCAAATCGTAGCTAGAAAATTCTTTCGAGTAGTGTTCCTGATGCCTTTAATGCTAAGTCCAGTTGCAGTCAGTTGGATGTTAGGCAAGTCACTTATGGAATACCGTTTTGGCCCGGCAGCTACCCTTGCACGCCAATTAGGTTGGGAAAATCCAGCATTCTTTTCAACACCGGAAATCGCACGCTTGAGTATCATGATCTTGGATGCGTGGACCTTTATTCCGTTCATGATGATCATGTTACTCGCAGGATTGCAGGCATTACCCAAAGAAGTCAATGAAGCCGCAAAGATTGATGGAGCGAACAACTGGCAGCATTTCTGGAAAATCACCTTTCCGCTAATGCTTCCCGTCAGTGTCACGGCAACTGTAATCAGGATTATTTTTAAATTGAAATTAGCAGACATCGTCATTAATGTCACTTCCGGAGGGCCGGGAGGCGCAACTGATACTGTAACCAGTTTTATTTTCCGGGAGTATCGTGACCGTTCAAATGTGGGATATGGAACAATGATGGCTGTTGTTTATTTGATTATGATTGTCATTTTGATGACGGCGTTCTTAAACTTTCTTAACCGTTGGATGCAAAAAGTTACATGAAGCAAAATGAATATTCTAGTGGAGTGAACCTTGTCGTCTATCGCATCTTGATTTATGGCGCACTTTTATTTTGGGCCTTTTTGTGTTTGTTTCCTATTTATTGGAGCATCACCACATCTTTCAAAGCCGCAGTCAATGTAATGCAAGGGCATTTAATACCGTGGATTGATTTCATTCCAAAGTGGATTGGTTTCCGCTCATTAGGTTTATCTCCGGACACCATTTTTGAGATCTCAACAGTCCGCGAAGAATTTCTCAAAAGGTTTTTTAACAGCGTCATCACTTCCGTAAGTGCATCCGTACTGGCAGTAATCCTGGGTTCACTTGCTGCCTACGGACTCAGTCGTTTCGAATACAAATTAGGATTTGTCAAAAATTCAGATATTTCTTTCTTCTTTCTCTCGCAGATGATTCTTCCTCCGGTAGTCCTCGCACTACCGTTTCTGGTCCTATACCGCGAGTTGGCTTTGCTTGATACAACTATTGGCCTGGTTATGCTTTATGGACTCATGGTTCTACCAATAGTAATCTGGATAATGCGAGATCAATTCAGTACAATTCCAATCGAACTTGAAGAAGCTGGCCTAGTGGACGGTCTCAGTGTTTGGGGAGTATTCCTGAGGATCGTACTGCCAATTTCCTTTCCAGGAATGGTCGCGGCTTTCATTCTGTGTCTTGTGTTGACTTGGAACGAATATTTTTTTGCGGCTCTGCTGACGAGTGCCGACGCAAAAACTTTACCTGTGATGGTGGCCAGTCAAACAGGATCACAAGGTATTAACTGGTGGTCGATGGCAGCACTTTCTACTGCAGCCATCGCACCTCTGGCTATTATTGGGGTTTTCCTTGAAAGTTATATTGTAAAAGGTCTTTCAACAGGCGCGGTTAAATAAAATTAAAGACTAAATAAGCACGATGAGATTACACCCAAAAGATAATGTAGGTCTGGCCCTGACAAAACTAAAAGAGAACTGTTCTTTTGAAAACGTCATTACCCAAAATAATATCCCAGCTGGACATAAAATAGCTTTAGTAGATATACAAAAAGGAGATACAGTAAAAAAATATAACCAGATTATTGGTTTCGCCTCTCAAGCTATTCTAGCGGGCGAGCATGTTCACACGCATAATATTGAGTTTCGTACCTTTGAAAGACTTCCTGAATCCAACTTAACAAACAATAACTCAGCAAACAACACAGTATCCAAAAGTTTTTATTCAGGCGAAACGGCAAGCTTTAAGGGTTATTTGAGACCAAATGGGAAAGTGGGAACCAGGAATTATATAGGAATTATTAGTACCGTCAACTGCTCAGCAACAGTATGTAAAAGAATTGCTGATAATTTCAAAGAAGACGTTTTAGCTTCTTATCCAAATGCTGATGGAGTCATAGCCTTGACTCATGACAGCGGTTGCGGAATGTCAATTGAAGGAGAGGGACTTGCCTTGCTGCAGCGGGTTTTGATTGGTTATGCGGAACATCCAAATTTTGCGGGAATATTAATCGTCGGTTTGGGTTGTGAAGTAAATCAAGTTTCTGCTCTGATTAAAAAAATAGAGACCAATGAAGAACAGCAGATCCGAACACTCGTCATTCAAGAAAATGAAGGAACAAGAAAAACTATCGAAAACGGTGTCAAAATAGTTGAAGAGTTTTTGGAGGGATTAACAGATTTACAGAGAGAGAATGTATCAGCAAAACATCTGTGTATCGGATTAGAATGTGGGGGTTCTGATGCTTACTCCGGAATTAGCGCAAATCCTGCTTTGGGAGCAGCCGCAGACTTGGTTGTAGAACAAGGCGGTACAGTAATATTAAGTGAAACTCCGGAAATATATGGTGCAGAACATTTACTCATTCAAAGAGCAGTAACTCCGGAGGTTGGTAAAAAACTTATGGATTTAATTCTCTGGTGGGAAAATTATGTGGAAATACACCAAGGTTCATTAAACAATAATCCTTCTCCAGGAAATAAAGCCGGCGGGATTAGTACCATCCTGGAAAAATCTTTGGGCGCCGTCTCAAAAGGTGGAACTTCAAAGTTAATGGACGTAATTAACTATGCAGAACCGGCAAAGTCAAAAGGCTTGGTTTTCATGGATTCGCCAGGTTATGATCCTGTTTCAGTTACTGGACAAGTTGCTTCTGGCGCAAACGTAGTCTGCTTCACAACCGGAAGAGGTTCTGTTTTTGGCTGTAAGCCAGTTCCTAGTCTGAAGTTAGCTACCAACTCACCTATGTTTAATCGAATGGATGAAGATATGGATATAAACTGCGGGGAGATCATTGACGGAACAATTAATGTTCAGGAATTGGGATTGATCATTTTTAAACAAATTTTAGCAACTGCCTCAGGAGAATTAACTAAAAGTGAGGAATTTGGTTTTGGTGATTTTGAATTTGCGCCATGGATAATTGGGGCTGTTATGTAGTTTTTTAGTTTCAAGCAACACTTACACTGCTGGAAGCCGTCTACTATATTTTAGTAAATATACTTAAATTAATTTAACATTTAAAGATAAAGGAACTTATGGCCGGAAGACTTGAAGGCAAAAAAACCCTGATCACTGCTGCAGGTCAGGGCATTGGACGTTCTACAGTACTTGCGTTTGCCCGAGAAGGCGCTCACGTGTTAGCGACAGACATCAATCCGGATAGCCTAAACTTGCTCAAAAAAGAATTTTCGGACAGCGCAACCAACATCGAAACCTGTGTGCTTGATGTTAATAACCTTCAAGCAATTCAGCAGTTGGCTAAGGAAAAGGGCGCCGTTGATGTACTTTTTAACTGTGCCGGATTTGTGCATCATGGATCAATACTGGACTGTGAGGAAAGCGATTGGGAATTTTCCTTTGATTTAAATGTACGCTCAATGTACCGCATGATTAAGGCTTTTTTGCCAGCCATGCTCGAATCCGGGGGAGGAAGCATTGTCAACATGTCTTCAGTAGCCTCAAGCGTAAAAGGTTTGCCGAACCGTTTCGTTTACGGTGCCAGCAAAGCAGCTGTAGTTGGCTTGACAAAATCTGTGGCAATGGATTTTATTAAACAGGGGATTCGCTGTAATGCCATCTGCCCCGGAACGGTGGAATCTCCATCTCTGCAGGAACGTATTAAAGCGCAAGGGGGGAATTTCGAAGATGTGAAGGCGGCTTTTGTTTCTCGCCAACCAATTGGAAGAATCGGTACACCGGAAGAGATTGCTGCCTTAGCCGTTTATCTGGCCTCAGATGAATCATCCTACACAACCGGTGTGGCCTGGAGTATTGACGGCGGCATGACTTGAAAATATATGTTAACTTCAAAATGAAACTACTATGAAATTACTAAGATATGAAACTTCTACCTCAGGGACTTCCGGAGGGCAAGAAAAACCTGGACTACTTGATGAAGCTGGGGTTCTGCGCGACCTTTCCGGAATAGTCGATGACATTGCCGGTGAAACGCTGCTTCCTGAAAACATTGAGCGTCTACGAAACACTGATCCCACAACACTTCCGGAAGTTGAGGGTAATCCGCGTCTCGGCCCATGCGTAGGGCAGGTTGGCAAGTTCATTTGCATTGGTCTTAATTATTCTGATCATGCGGAAGAGGCTGGAATGACAGTTCCACCCGAGCCTATTATTTTTGCTAAGGCTACAAGTGCAATCTGTGGTCCGAATGATGACGTTATTATTCCTCGCAATTCAGTAAAAACAGACTGGGAAGTTGAACTTGGTGTGGTTATAGGTAAGCCTGCAAAATATGTTGATGAAGCTTCTGCTCTTGATCATATTGCTGGTTACTGCGTGATCAATGATCTCTCAGAACGTGAGTTCCAGTTAGAACGTTCCGGACAATGGGTCAAGGGAAAGAGCTGTGACACTTTCGGGCCTACCGGACCATGGCTGGTGACTCCGGACGAAGTTGGAGATCCGCAAAATCTGGATCTGTGGCTGGAAGTTGACGGGAAACGCTACCAGGACGGCAATACGCGCACAATGGTTTACGGTGTCGCACATCTGATTCATTACCTGAGCCAGTTTTTTACACTCCATTCCGGAGATGTTATTTCCACTGGGACCCCTCCCGGAGTTGGAATGGGACAAAAACCTAAACCAATCTACCTTCGCACAGGTCAAACGATCCATCTAGGAATTGAAAAATTGGGAGTTCAGACTCAATGCGTTGTGGCTGATAAGTAAGTTTAAAAACAATTTTTATAATTTGGGATTCTGTGTGGTTTTGGATAAATTATTATAAGGTAGGAAAGAAAAGGTTGAATCAACAGCGAAAACGGAACTCCTTCACTCTCGGCTGACGCGCCAGGCGGTGAAGAGACCTACCACTATCAATGGGACAAAAGCGGCGAAACACCAGAACGCAACGTTCTGCGCAACTTCCACGCTGCTGTCTTCGGAAAATCCGGAGAAGTTGGCAATGATACCGCTGAGGGCCGATCCCAACGCCATCGACACCCGCATGAAAGTGGGAATTGACGCTGATGCCTGGGCACGCTCCGCTTCAGAAACGTTGGCGATGATGCGCTTAGACACGAAGCTCCAGGACATGCCAAAGCCAATGCCCATTATGCTCGAAAGCAGGGCGATTAACCAGATTGGACCTGAAGGCATAGCATAGATCAAGCCCACCATCGAAATGCTCACCAAGACCGACCCCAGTCTAATCAGGCGTGCTTCAACTCGCACACTGACGCCGGACGTG
>Ga0066605_10000281_pt1 | contig 34091 bp, 32 predicted proteins | sample SaaInlLV_DNA_10m_FD_60385 | JGI IMG/M metagenome (GOLD analysis project Ga0066605, IMG submission 60385) | Marine microbial communities from expanding oxygen minimum zones in the Saanich Inlet - SI075_LV_DNA_10m | ecosystem: Environmental > Aquatic > Marine > Unclassified | place: British... | reverse complement strand
TACTTTTGACCATGCAACATGATAAGGTATTAATTCTCGATTTTGGATCTCAATATACTCAACTAATAGCGCGCCGTGTACGGGAGCTCAATATATATTGTGAGATTCACCCCTTTAATAAAATTCCAACCAATTTAGACGAATTCAAAGCCATTGTGCTTTCGGGCAGTCCGCAATCTGTAAGAGGCGATGATGCTTTGCACCCAGATTTATCAGAAATCCGAGGCCATAAGCCCATGTTAGCGGTGTGTTATGGTGCGCAGTATTTAGCCCATTTTTCGGGTGGAAAAGTTGCGCCATCAAACACAAGAGAATATGGCCGTGCTAATTTGTCTTTTGTAAAAGACAATGAGCCCTTTTTTCAAGGCGTCAGTTCAGGTAGCCAAGTTTGGATGAGTCATAGTGATACCATAAAACAATTGCCAACTAACGGCGTTTTATTGGCGAGCACTCACGACGTAGAAAATGCGGCTTATAAAATTGAAGGCGAAACCACTTATGCCATTCAATTTCATCCCGAAGTGTATCATTCTACTGATGGGAAAACTCTACTTCACAATTTTTTAGTAACTATTGCTGGGCTTCAACAAGATTGGACTCCTGATTCGTTTGTTGAAGAGACTGTTGCAGATTTAAAATCTAAAATCCAAGATGATAAAGTAGTACTTGGATTGTCTGGAGGTGTAGATTCAACAGTTGCCGCAATATTATTACACAAAGCAATTGGGAAAAATCTGTATTGTATATTCGTGAACAATGGACTGTTAAGAAAAGATGAGTTCTCGAATGTTTTAACCCAATATGAGGGAATGGGTCTTAATGTTAAAGGTGTTGATGCTTCGGCACGTTTTTTGGAAGCATTATCAGGTCTCGAAGATCCAGAACTCAAACGTAAAGCCATTGGACGTGTGTTTATTGAAGTTTTTGACGATGAAGCACAAATGATAAAAGATGTAAAATGGTTAGCGCAAGGTACAATCTACCCAGATGTCATAGAAAGTGTTTCAGCTACAGGTGGACCAAGTGCCACAATAAAAAGTCATCACAATGTTGGTGGATTACCTGATTTTATGAAATTAGATATTGTAGAACCGTTAAGAGCATTGTTTAAGGACGAAGTCAGACGTGTTGGGGCTTCTATGGGTATTGATCCCAAGTTATTAGGACGTCATCCTTTTCCTGGACCTGGGCTTGCTATACGTATCTTAGGCGATATAACTCCAGAAAAAGTTCGTATCTTACAAGAAGTAGATGCTATATTTATTAATGGCCTTAGAGATTGGAATTTATATGACAAAGTTTGGCAAGCAGGTGCTATGCTGCTTCCCGTAAATAGTGTAGGCGTTATGGGTGATGAACGTACCTATGAAAAATGTGTCGCTTTGAGAGCTGTAGAAAGCACCGATGGAATGACTGCTGATTGGGTAAACTTACCCTATGAATTTCTACAAAAAACCTCAAATGATATCATTAACAAAGTTAAAGGAGTAAACAGAGTGGTGTATGATATTAGTTCAAAACCACCTGCAACGATAGAGTGGGAGTAAAGGAGTAATCTTACTTCAGAAAACCAGTAATTTTGAGTATGAAAAAGTTTGTATTTGTTTTTGGAATTGTTGCTTTTAGTTATTTTGGCTATGCTCAAAATTTAAAAATGCACACTGTTCAAGCTGGAGAATCGGTTAAGACGATCGCTAGTTTTTATAAAATCACTGTAGCAGATATTTATGCTTTAAATCCAGATGCAAAATCTGATTTTTCTGTCGATATGGTTTTAATCATTCCCGAAGCTTTTTTGCACCAATCAAATTCTACAAGCACTACAAAAGAATTGGTTTCATACAAAGTTCATAGGGTAAGACGTAAAGAAACCTTGTTTAGTATTGCCCAAAAATACGATTTAACTGTCGAGGATATAAAAGCACATAACAAAGAGTTGTATTCTAAAAACTTACGCTCTGGGAACAAAATTTATATTCCTAAATTTAAATTGATCCCCAAGCCTTCAGTAAATATAATTCAGAAATATACCGTCTTGGCTAAAGAAGGTAAGTGGCGAATTGCCTACAAATTTGGAATTTCGGTCCCTGAACTTGAAGCTCTAAATCCAAATATGGGATTATATCCTAAAGCTGGCGAAATTTTGAATGTTCCTAATATTGCAGAGTCAGAAGAAAAAACTATACAAGACAAGCAGTTTAGCTATTATACTGTTAAGCCTAAAGAAGGATTTTATAGACTCGAAAAAAAATTAGGGGTAACAAAAATTCAATTAGAAGCTTTAAATCCTGAGCTCGTCCAACAAGGATTGAAATTGGGGATGGTTTTAAAGATCCCAAAGACGAGTATTCAAAATATTGCTTCTGAATTTTTTCCAGCAGTTAATCTAGCCGATAGTTTAGTTAACTTTTCCACAAAAAATATAGCTCTTTTGTTACCGTTTAAAGCTAAAAGTATTGATTTTGATTCTCTTAAACTTTCTAAAGATCAGCTTAAGAGAGATGGATATATTAATATTTCTACTGATTTTTACGCAGGGGTAGTTATGGCTATCGATTCTGCTAAACGTCTAGGAATTTCTACCAAATTAAACGTCTTTGACACGAACGCTAGTCCTTTAGATTTAAAGACTCACTTATTACAGACAGATTTGTCAAATTTTGATGCTATTTTAGGGCCAATCACCCCTCAAAATTTGGAGTTAACAGCCAAATATGCTAAAAAAGATAATGTTCCTGTAGTGTCACCTTTTGTGAAAACAAAGGCTGTACATTCCAATTTATTTCAGACGCTTCCTGATGAAAACTGGATGCGCACTAAAATGATTAATTATGTAAAATCAGATACCATACCGCACAACACATTAATTATTTATGATGCTAAGAACATAGCCACAGCAAAGTATTTAAAAGCGTCTCTTCCGGATGCTGCTTTATTGACTTCTGAAAAAAATGAGGATGGTAGCGAACAGTTTTACTTGATGTTGGACGCTGTTCAGCCCGTGCTTTTACCTGGACGCACAATTGTGTTTCTAGAGTCAAATAACGAAGGATTTGTCTCAAATGTAACAAGTATGCTAAATGCAATGAATGGTATCACTATTTTATTAGATGAGGAGGAAAATGAAACGGAAATAGATAGAGAGATTATTTTAATGACGACCTCGAAAAACAGAGCTTTTGATGGCGTAAATGTGTCCAATTATGATTTGTCAAATTTAAATTTCCAGTACCCTTCAGTTAATTTTAATTCTCAAATTTCTGAAGATTTTGAACAAAAATATATTACCCAATTTGGTACCTTTCCAAATAAATATGCCATCAGAGGATTTGATTTAACAATGGATATTTTATTACGATTATCTAAATACGGGACATTATATACACAGAATTTTAATTTTCAAACCGCTTATCTAGAAAATAAATTTCAATATTTTTCGCAACCTTATGGAGGATATAAAAATGAAGCAGGTTATATTCTTAAATACGAAGATTTACATATTATAAAAATTCAAGATTAAAAGGTTGTCAATGCCTCTAGGGTTTTGATTTGTGTTTTTGCATTTTTATTTTCAGGGTCTAACACTAAAACTTTTTTATACATATTTAAAGCCTTTAAGTGCTCTCCATTTAGTGCTAGTGCTTCTCCAAAACTATCATAGACATTGGGGTCATATTTAAATAAATAGGTATTTAGTTCAAAACAAAACAAAGCTTCTTTGATGCGATTACTCCGCAACAATACATAGCCTAAGGTATTTAATTCTTTGCTTTGGCGTGTCTTGCGTCTAAGGATTTTGTAATGTAAATTAAAATTTTTGTTTAGTGTATCTAAAGAGACTGTGTCAAATAATTCGAACAAATAATTAGCTCCTTCGTAGTTTGGTTTTGAAGGAAATCCTAAAGCAATTTGAGCAATATCTGTTATTAAATCATTTTTTGGCGACTCAATAATTCGTGCATATTCTATAGTGTCAGATTTAAATATAAATGTTGGTACACGATGAATTTGCTGTCCTTTTTCTTCTCCACCTGGGGAGGTCTTATAGCGTTCTTGGTCATTAAAGAGCCCTATAAATCGCAATTGACTCCTCTTTAGTCCAAGTTCGTCCCACAATTTGACAAATTGAGGAACCCACTTTTTACTGTCACCGCACCAAGTCCCTAAGTAGATATCTACAGTTGTTTTTTTTAACTTAGATTTTAGCTTTAATCGTTTATTTGGGAGTTTTAACGCAGAATAATTTTTTTTAAACCAACGGCTATATATACTGTCGTGTTCGAGATAGTCTAAATTAAATTCGCCACAAATATGGGTATCCCCTTTTGCGTTTTTGTAAAAATTAATGTCTTGAGAATAGGAGTAAGTGAAAACGGTACATAGTACCATAAGGAGTATAGGTTTCATAGGATTTAGAATTTGGGATTCTACTCCAAATGTAGTAGAATTTAGGAAAAAAACAAATTTTTTATACTAAATACTATATCTGTAAATTGAATTTGAAACCTGATATATTTAATCGAATAAATAAATTTATTTCCACTTAATACTACAGCCAATACTCGGTTTTTGAGGGCGTGTATTTTCTATGTTTTCCAGTAAGCATTGACTGGCATGCATCACATCATCGCCATCAACAGGAATACCATTTCCAGGCCTTGAATCGTCCAATTGCCCACGATATACGAGTTTTAAATTGGCGTCGAAAAGAAAAAAATCAGGTGTACATGTGGCGTCATATGCTTTGGCTACAGCTTGAGTTTCATCATACAAATAGGGAAAAGAATAATTTTGATTTGCCGCATGTATTCGCATTTGTTCTGGACCGTCCTGAGGGTAGCTTTCGGCATTATTACTAGAAATAGCTATCGTGCTAATTCCTTTGTTCTGTAGGGAATTTGCTAGCGATACTAGGGCGGTATTGATGTGAATTACAAACGGACAATGATTACAGATAAACATTACTATCGTCCCTTTAGCGCCTTTTAAATTGTTTAATGTTTTCGTAGAATTTGAAACAGAATCCCATAATTCAAAATGAGGCGCTTCAGTATCTAGAGGAAGCATATTTGAAGGTGTAAGTACCATTTTTTTTTGGTTTAGTCTTCTCAAATATATAAATATTTGAATCTTTTTATCAATCAAAAGCTCCAAAAGTTATATCTTCATAGCTAAATTTGGAACGAATACTTATGAACAAAACGATTACATTTGAAGATTTTTCTAAAATTGATCTTAGAGTAGGTACTATAATTGAGGTTAATGATTTTCCTAAAGCGCATAAACCAGCCTATCAATTAACTATTGATTTTGGAGATTTAGGTCTAAAAAAAACATCCGCTCAGATTACGACCTTATATACTAAAGCTCAATTACTAAACCGACAAGTTGTGGCCAATATCAATTTTGCTGAAAAACAAATTGCTAATTTTATGAGTCAGTGTTTGGTGGTTGGTGCTGTGGATAATTCAAAGGTTATTTTGCTATCACCAGAACAACAGGTCCCAAATGGGACGCCCATTCGTTAAACCTATTAGAATAAAAAAAACCGCTACTCATCGAAGTAGCGGATTATATTTATAAGTGTTTGAGGTACAACTTAAATGTCATCAAAATTTACATCTGTGAAACTTCCTGTCGATGTTTCATCTTTTGAGTTATCTGACGGTTGGTCTTCCTTAACGTAATCTTTTTGATGACGTTCACTAATAACCTCTTGCCCTTTTTCATTAATAATGTAATCTGTCATTTCAGCTAAAATGGCATTGAATTCAGTAAAATCTTCTTTGTACAGATAGATTTTATGTTTCTTGTAATGAAAAGACCCATCATCATTTGTAAACTTCTTACTTTCCGTTACAGTTAAATAATAATCTCCTGCCTTTGTGGCTCTGACATCGAAAAAATAGGTGCGTCGCCCTGCTCTTAAAACTTTTGAATAGATTTCTTCTTGTTCCATAACTTTATAGTGTCAATACGAACAAACTAATAGTAGATGTTACGCTATTCAAAAGTCTAAAAAATAAATTAACACACCAACTATTTTTCAATTTTCTTTTCGAGAAATTTCTAATTTTTAAATTTAAGAATCTAATTAGAGGATTCTCTCAATTGTTTTTGATAAAGTTCTTTGTAATATCCTTCAACACTAATGAGTGTATCGTGTGTGCCTTTTTGAGTGATGACTCCATCATTTAGAACAACAATTGAATCTGCATTTTTAGCAGATGAAATCCGATGACTAACAATAATTGTGGTTTTATTTTTTGTCACCAATTCAATATTATTTAAAATTTGTTCTTCGGTCTCTGTATCCACAGCAGAAAGACAGTCATCTAAAAGAAGAATTTGAGGCTTTTTGATAAAAGCTCTAGCGATGGAAACGCGTTGTTTTTGACCTCCAGAAAGGGTGATACCACGCTCTCCTAAAATAGTGTCATATCCTTTTTTAAAATTTAGAATATTCTCGTGAACAACGGCTTTTTTTGCGGCATCTATGACTTCGAGATCAGTTGCGTTTTGATTTCCAAATTTGATATTATTTTTTAAAGTATCAGAGAATAAGAAAGGGTCTTGTGGGACAAATCCGATGTTTGAACGTAATGAATTTAGATTTAATGTTTTGATGGATTTTCCATCGATCTCAATAGTTCCGCGATCCACATCATATAGACGTCCGATGAGTTCTAAAATAGTTGATTTTCCAGAACCTGTATTTCCTATAATAGCTAGTGTTTTTCCTTTTTTAACTTCAAAACTTACGCCTTTTAAGGCTTCTATATTGGTGTCTTCGTAAGTAAAATAGACATCCTTGAAAACGATTTCACTTCCAATAGAGCTTGGCGTTTCATTAGGACTTTGAATAGAAGGCGTTTCTTTCAAAAACTCATTAATTCGTTTCTGTGAGGCTTCTGCTTCTTGGACAAGCGAGGTGACCCAACCAATAGAAGCCACTGGCCAGGTGAGCATATTGACATAAATAATAAATTCTGCAATAGTTCCTAAATCTTGAATTTGACCATCCATATATTGTTGGCCTCCAATATATATTACTAAAAGATTACTAGCGCCGATCAACAATAGCATTAAAGGATAGAATACGGCTTGTATTTTAGATAACCCCAAACGTTTTTCGCGTTGAGCATTAGCCAAATTGCTAAATGTTTCTTCAGTTTGAGTCTCCAGGGCATAGGCTTTTGTAATCCAAATCCCACTAAAAAACTCTTGTGTTGATGATGAAAGTGTGGATAAATGTGCTTGAACTATTGTACTTTGTTTGTGGATCAGTTTACTTAAAAAGTATATAGAAATTGATAAAACAGGAAGTGGTAAAATTGTATAAAGGGTGAGTGACGGCGCTTTGTTATACATATAAAACAAGGCTACAATAAAAAGGGTTAACGTATTTATAGTATACATAACCGCGGGGCCAATATACATTCGTACTTTACTAACGTCTTCACTTATTCTACTCATTAAATCTCCAGTGCGATTTCGTTTATAAAAAGCAATCGAAAGGTGTTGATAGTGATTATAGATTTCATTTTTCAAGTCAAATTCAACATATCGTGATACATTTATAATGGTTTGACGCATTAAAAATGTGAATAGACCTGTAGCTATAGCGGCACCAATAATGTATAAAATATTTAAACTCATTTCATATCTAAACACTTCTGTATCTACAGGCGCTTTTATTTGATCAGATATCAAAGTGATAGATTTTCCAATAAGTTGTGGCGTGAATAATGCAAAAATCTTAGAAGCTATGGTGATAAGAATCCCCAAGATAATTCGAAACCGATATTTTATAAAATACTTATTTAAGAATTGAAGTTCTTTCATTGAAATAATTTGACCCTGTTGAGTCGACTATAAGTTATGTTGTAAAGATACTTGTTTTAAGGAACAAAGGCCATGTGTAAAAAAACATTTTTTTGGATTTTTAGAAGCAAAATAATACTATTTTTGTCACGCTATTATTTTGATAGCTCTAATTTTAATCCAATTAAATCAATACTTTTGATTTTAAATATATAAGTTCTTTATACCATGCTGAATAGAAGACATATCCGGACCAAAGTAATGCAAGTGATTTACGCTCTAAAACGATCAGAAGAGTTGAACTTGGCTTCTGAAGAAAAGTTTCTAAACTCGAGCATGGAGAGTATGTACGCATTGTATTTATTAATGCTTTCGCTTCTTGTCAAAGTACATGATAAAGCCAAGGATCAGCAAGAAAAATCGCAACAAAAACATTTACTCACAAATGAGGATTTAAATCCTAATATGAAGTTTATTCGTAATGCGTTATTGGTTCAGTTGTCTGAAAATCAATGTCTTAAAAATGCATTTGAAAAACATAAAATCATAAATTGGGAATTAGATAATGAGTATGTAGAAGTTATTTTTAGGTCTATACTTGAGAGTGATCTTTTCGCTCGGTATATGGCTGCTGAGTCGTCATCTTATAAAAAAGATCGCCAATTTATAGTAGAACTATTTAAAGATATTATTGCTCCGAACGAAAAATTATATAATTACTTAGAGGATAGGAATTTAACTTGGATTGATGATCTTCCGGTAGTAAATACAGCTCTAGTGAAACTTCTAAATAAATCGAAGGAAGATAATTTTGAAACGTATTTTACACCTCAACTCTTCAAAGACGATGAAGATAAAGCATTTGGATTGAGTCTATTGAAAAACACAATTAAAAATTTGGAGCCTTACACAGCCGAGATTAGTTTAAAAACTAAAAATTGGGATAAAGATCGTATTGCAGATATTGATTTTGTATTACTCCAAATGGCGATATGCGAGTTTCATAATTTTCCTTCAATTCCGACCAAAGTTTCTATAAATGAGTATATCGAAATTGCCAAGGAGTATTCAACACCAAAGAGTAATGTTTTTATAAATGGTGTTTTAGACAAAATTGTTAAAGAGTATGATGAAAATAAGACCTTAAACAAAATCGGGCGAGGTTTAATGTAAATTTTTAATTATATTTATCCGCTCATTTATTTGAGGGCAAAACAAAATTATAACCTTAAAATAGTAATCATGAAAAAAATATTTTTAACTTTATATGTGGCAAGTCTTGTTGTCTTTACGTCTTGTAAAAAAAATGTAGAAGCAAAAATCAATCAAGAAAACGTTACTAAAGCAGCCGAAAGAGATGCGCAGTCTTCTGATTTTCCAACATTATCATTTGATAAAACAGAACACGATTTTGGTCAAATTATGAATGGTACGCCTGTTGAAACGGTTTTTGCGTATACAAACACTGGGCAATCGCCTTTAGTTGTTACAGATATCAAAAGTACCTGTGGGTGTACAGTACCTAAGGATTGGAGTAGAGAACCTTTAATGCCAGGAGCCTCATCCCAATTTACAGTTAAGTTTAACGGAAAAGGCGCAAATAAAGTGTCTAAAACAATTACGTTAACAACAAATACTGAAAGAGGAAATGAGCAAGTTAAGATTTCTGCTTTTATCACTCCTGATCCAAATGCACCGGTTAAAACTCAAGCAAAAACTTCATTGAACTAATAATAATCACTAATAATACAATACATCAATATGGAAGGTCTTAGTCAGTATACTCCCTTTATTTTAATGGCTGTCGTAGTCTATTTTTTTATGATCGCTCCTCAAATGAAGCGTGCCAAAAAAGAGAAAGCATTTGAAGCAGCACTAAAAAAAGGTAATAAAGTCATTACTAAGAGTGGTATGCACGGAAAGATTGCTGAATTAAATGATAAAGACAATTCATGTGTCATTGAAACTTTAGCAGGTAAGATTAAATTTGATCGTTCTGCTATTTCAATGGAAATGAGTCAAAAGCTCAATTCGCCACCTCCAGCGAAAAAATAATAGTAAAAAAAACCGCTTATTAGCGGTTTTTTTTATTTATAACGTTCTTGAGTGAGTTCTGCGATTTTACAAATAACTTCTGTTGCACTAAGTATGCTTTCTAATGGGACATATTCATAACGTCCATGAAAGTTATGACCTCCAGCAAAAATATTAGGACAAGGCAGTCCCATAAAACTTAATTGTGAGCCATCCGTACCGCCTCTAATGGGTTTGATTAGAGGTTTAATGTTTAGTGCTTTCATGGCCTCTTCTGCAATGTCCACAATATGCATTACAGGAATGACCTTTTCTTTCATGTTGTAATACTGATCCTTGAGTTCAATTTCAAAAATAGGACTTCCAAATTTGGTGTTTAAGGTTTTAACTAATGAAATAAGATGTTGCTTTCGAGCTTCAAATTTATTCCGATCATGATCTCTCACAATGTATTGTAAAACAGTATCCTCAACTTCACCTTCTATGTTGTGAAGGTGATAAAACCCTTCATAGCCTTCGGTTTGCTCAGGAGTTTCTCCTTTTGGTAATGCCTCAATAAATTTAGAAGCATAATACATGGAATTGATCATTTTACCTTTTGCATAACCTGGGTGTACAATTTTGCCTTTAACTTTTATGATGGCAGCAGCGGCATTAAAATTTTCATATTCCAGTTCTCCAATTTGACTGCCATCCATGGTGTAAGCCCAATCAGCGCCAAATTTTTCAACATCAAATTTGTGGGCACCACGGCCAATCTCTTCATCAGGCGTAAAACCTACTTTAAGAGTTCCATGCTTTATTTCGGGATGTTGTATGAGGTATTCCATAGCACTAACAATTTCACAAACCCCTGCTTTGTCATCCGCTCCTAAAAGCGTTGTGCCATCTGTTGTGATTAGCGTTTGTCCTTTGTAAAGCAATAAATCTTCAAAGTAATCCGGAGATAACACTATGTTTTCTTTTGCATTTAAGATAATATCCGAACCCTCATAGTTTTCTACAATTTGTGGGTTCACATTTTTGGCTGTAAAATCTGGTGAAGTGTCAAAATGAGATACAAATCCGATAGTCGGTACAGTGTGTGAAACGTTTGAGGGCAGGGTCGCCATTATGTAGGCATTGTCATCGATAGAAACGTTTTGCATACCAATAGCTTTGAGTTCATCTGCAAGTTTGTTGGCTAAGTCCCATTGCTTTTCACTGCTTGGTGTTGAGTTGGAACTAGGATCGCTCTCCGTATCAATTTTTACGTAGCTTATAAATCGGTTTAGGATGTGCGTCTTATCTAACATATCGTTTTGTCTTTGGTCAAAAATAATTAACACATCTCTCAAACACAAGAGTTCGCTTACTTTCTTTTGTATTGTCTCTTTTTAGCGTATTTTTGTATTCAAATTACGCTTCATGTATAAATCGATCATTCGTCCAATTCTTTTTAAATTTGATCCAGAAGCTGTCCATTATTTCACCTTTGACACCATTAAATTAATATCTAAAATTCCAGGTGTTTCCTTTTTAATCAGATTATTTTTTCAAGTCAATCATCCTGCCTTAGAGCGTAAATTATTTGGACTTACATTTAAAAATCCAGTTGGTCTTGCGGCGGGTTTTGATAAAAATGCAGTGCTATACAATGAACTAGCAAATTTTGGATTTGGATTTATTGAAATAGGAACAGTCACGCCAAAAGCACAGGAAGGCAATCCAAAAAAACGCTTATTTAGACTTCAGGACGACAAGGGGATTATCAATCGAATGGGCTTTAATAATGCGGGTTTAGAAGCCGCAATCGATCAATTAAAAACCAATAAAAAACAACTCATAATAGGAGGGAATATTGGTAAAAACACCCAAACTCCTGCGGAGGGCTATACGGCAGATTATTTAGAGTGTTTTAAAGCCTTACATCCGTATGTAGATTATTTTGTTTTAAATGTGAGTTGTCCCAATGTTGGAAGTCATGCGAAACTCAATGATAAAGATTATTTAGAGGAATTAATAAAAGCAGTCCAAACTCTAAATACCACTTTTGAAAAGTCTAAACCCATTCTTTTAAAAATTGCACCCGACCTAAACGATACCCAATTAGATGAAATTATTGAGCTAGTGTCGCTAACCAAATTAGATGGGGTCATCGCCTCAAATACTTCAATCTCCAGAGCACATCTTAAAACAGCTACACCTACTTTAGAGGCAATTGGAAATGGAGGTGTAAGTGGCCAACCCATTAAAGAAAAAAGTACTCAAGTCATAAAATATTTAGCAGATAAAAGTAAAAAAGCATTCCCAATCATTGGAGTAGGAGGAATCCATTCTGCACAAGATGCTTTAGAAAAAATTGAGGCTGGTGCCGATTTAGTGCAAATCTACACGGGGTTTATATACGAAGGTCCATCCCTTGTTAAGCGTATTAATAAAGCACTTTTGGAGTCCACTCTTAAACATTAATCGGTTTGAATTTCGATATTCTAATCTCATTTGTAATCGCCACAGCAACCTTGGCAATTTCTCCGGGTCCAGACAATATTTTTGTTCTTATTCAAAGCATCACTTATGGTAAAAAACAGGGAATGGCCGTCGTCTTTGGTTTACTGTCGGGCTGCATAATCCATACGTCCTTTGTGGCTTTTGGGTTGTCTTCTTTAATTCAATCGAATGTAAAATTCCTTTTTATTCTAAAACTTTTGGGAGCAGGGTATATGCTCTATTTAGCATATCGTGTATTTAAATCTTCGAATATTATCGACACAAAAGCTAAAGCTACAGAAAAAAAATCGTTATTAGATTTGTTTAAACAAGGGTTTATTATGAATGTGATCAATCCAAAGGTTTCCATTTTTTTTATGGCCTTTTTTCCCGCATTCTTATTTAGTAAAACTCAGTCCTTAGTCCCTCAGTTTTTTATTCTAGGATTTTTATTTATGGTCACCTCTCTTCTAATATTTTCTATGCTAGTGTTTTTCTCAAGTTCGTTAGGAGCAATGCTAAAATCGAATCATCGTTATGGAGCAGTGCTAAATTGGACTCAAATTGTTGTTTTTTTAGGAATTGCAATTTTTATAGTATTAACCCCTTAAATTCAATCTAAAATTACAGTATGGAAAACATCAAACTTATATGGGATTTTAGAGGGCCCTCAAGCTCACAAACAGCAGCACATTTTAAGATCCATTTATTAGAATTCTTTGCCTCCGAAAAAATACGCTTCATAGATTCTGGAGTTGAGCCTGTGAATGAAGTGCACCACTATACCTTTGCTGTAATTGAAAAACACCATTTAGAAGTTATTAAATCTGCACTAAAACCCACTAGAGGTCAGCTCGTAAAAGCGAATTAATTGTACTATTTGTATGTTTCTAAGAGTGCGTATTGTGCTTTAATCGCTTCTTTAAATTCAGTTTTCATGTTAGCCACAAGCTCAGCAACAGAGGGCGAATCATGGATGCTCGTGACCCCTTGTCCTGCGGACCATATGGTAGCCCAAGCTTTGGCTTCATTTTCTTGAGCTGTAAGTTCTTTTCCAAAGTCGATTTTCTTTTGCTGACTGAGCATTTCTTCTGTAATTCCCATGGCTTCCATGCTAGGCCGTAAGAAATTAGCAGCGACTCCAGAAATTGCAGCTGTATAAACGACATCGTTAGCACCACTAGAAATAATCATATCCCGATAGTCTTTAGGTGCTTTACTTTCTTTAGTATTGATAAATCGAGTTCCCATGTATGCTACATCGGCACCCATTTGCATTGCCGAAGCGATGTCACGACCATTACTAATACATCCTGAAAGAATTACGGTTTTCTTAAAAAAGCTTTTAATTTCAGCAACTAACGGCATTGGGTTTAATGTCCCAGCATGCCCTCCAGCGCCTGCAGCAACCACAATTAGCCCATCTACATTAGCCTCTGCTGCTTTTTCGGCATGCCTTTTTTTGATAACGTCATGAAAAACTAAACCGCCATAACTGTGAATAGCATCTACCAATTGTGGTACAGCACCCAGAGATGTAATAATAATAGGTACTTGATGTTTGATACATACCGCAAGATCTGCATGTACACGAGGGTTAGATTGATGTACGATTAAATTAACGCCATAAGGCGCAGGTTTTTTCCCTGTTTCTTTTTCAAAATCAGCTAGTGCTGTTTTTATTTCGATTAACCAATCTTCAAAACCAGCTGTTGTCCGCTGATTTAATGCTGGAAATGTGCCAACAATCCCATTCTTGCAGCACTCAATAACTAATTTTGGACCTGATATCAAAAACATAGGAGCTGCGATGGCAGGAATAGATAGTTCTTTTATAAAGGCGGGTTGACTCATGATGTTGATCGTTTTAAAGTAAAAGGGATTAATTTTCAATTGCAATATACTATTTTGAATAGTAACTTTTAAATTAAATTTTAACAAGCTATGGGATTAGGTGTAAATTTTGTAGTTTGTAGCATATTGAATAGACAGTCAAAAGGTTAATATTTTTATAAACATTAAATAGTTTTGTTTAATAAAAACTATATTTGATTAAACAAAACTCTAAATTCTTCAAAAATGAAATTAAAAGTCATTACATCTCTAGTACTCGTTTTTGGTTTTTTTGTTTTTTCTAGTTTCATCGAGAAACAAAAGGGACAAGAGTTCCAGGCTAAAGCGTATTATTTTTCAAAATCTAAAATGGATCTCGGTAAGTGGGGCGCTCGACTCAGTGAGGCTCAAAAAAAGAATGTGGAGGCCCGAATGAAAAACAGACTTGAAAAAAGTTATGTTCTATTTTTTAATAAAGAAGAATCGGTATTTATTGAGGAAGATCAATTAGACGCTATTTCTGGCGCAACTGATTCTTGGGGTAAAAATTTTGCACCTGGCAAACAATATAAAAACGTTAAAACAAACACCCAACTTCAAGAGCAAGAGTTTTACGGCAAAAAGTTTTTAGTGAATGATGTTTTACAACCCATCGAATGGAGCCTAGAATCTGAAACCAAACAAATTGGAAATTATTCGTGTTTTAAAGCGACTGCTTCTATTCCAACAGATGACTTAACATGGTATTCATTTTCATGGGATAAGTTAAGAAGAACAACAGCGTCCGATTCTACCGCTGTTAAAGAGGTTAAGATGACACAAGTTGAGGCGTGGTATACACTTCAAATTCCAGTGCGTCATGGGCCATTAGAGTATTGGGGACTTCCAGGCTTAATCTTAGAAGTTAGTGCAGATAATACAACAATGCTTTGCTCTAAACTGGTGATTAACCCTGATGAAGTTATCGAAATAGATGCACCTAGCAAAGGGAAAGAGGTTTCTAAAATTGAATACCGAGATATCATTACTGAAAAAATGAAAGAATTTCGTAATAATCGTAGAAGACGTTGATCATTTATTGCGATCTAATCTGAGTTTTTTTAGAAGAATGTTATTTATATTTTAATTATTGATAGTGATTACTGTTGATTTTTTAGAATTTCGAAAAAATCATATTTTTTTTCAAGTCAAATTACGCTTCACTTCAAATAGTTTTTATATTTACCTCTTATTTATAGGACGATTTTTTTATCGTTGATAAGAATTATGATGGACCAACAGAATTTAAAAACCTTATTTACCTCAATGGCTACTCCTTATAGCCCTGGTTTTACACGTCCCCGCATCTCACGTCGTCGCCCTTAGGGTGTTCTATTAATTTCTGAACTTAGGTGTGTCCGGTTCATCCTTCATTTTTTTTTTCATTTTTTTTTTAACTTAAATCTTAGATAATGACTATCATTATTGCAGATAAATCACATACAATTCACGCTCAAACAATTTGTGAAGCCATCGAAGCTGCTGCACAAGTTAGAGGCACTGGAATTGCAAAACGTTCCGTAGACTATATTATTTCCAAAATGGAAACGCACAATGCGGTCATTGCCTTGGAGGGCTCAACTTTTGCGGGTTTTTGCTACATAGAAACTTGGAGTCATGATAAATTCGTGGCCAATTCGGGTCTTATAGTACATCCTGATTTTAGAAATCAAGGCTTAGCTAAAAAAATCAAAAACGTAGTTTTTGAGCATTCAAGAGCAAAATATCCACTTGCAAAAATATTTAGCATTACTACCGGTCTTGCCGTAATGAAACTGAATACTGATTTAGGCTATAAACCCGTCACTTTTTCCGAGCTTACTGATGAACCTTCATTTTGGAAAGGCTGTCAAACCTGTAAAAATTATGATGTCTTACAACGCACTTCTCAAAGTATGTGTTTGTGCACGGGGATGTTATATGATCCAAATTCTAAATCAGAAACTGTTTCAGGAAAAGTGAAAGACAAAACATTCTTAAGACTAAAAAGTATCAAGCAAAGCTTGTTCCTTAAAAAACATAAAAAATGAAAAACTCAAAAAAATTAGTCATTGCCTATAGTGGTGGTTTAGATACCTCGTACTGTGCAGTGTCCTTATCAAAAGCTGGTTACGACGTTCACGCCGTGAGTGTGAATACAGGTGGATTTATGGATAGTGATATTCAAACTATTGAACAAAATGCTTATAAAATGGGTGTTTCAACCTATAAAAATATTCAAGCGGTTAGCACGTTTTATCAAAAAGTAGTGAAATATCTTATTTTTGGAAATGTTTTAAAGAATAATACCTATCCACTATCGGTCAGTGCTGAGCGTATCGTTCAAGCCATAGAAATTATTGAATATGCAAAATCTATAGATGCACAATATATTGCCCATGGCAGCACAGGTGCAGGAAACGATCAAGTTCGTTTTGATATGATTTTTCAAACCCTCGCTCCTGAAATCGAAATTATCACACCAATTAGAGATCAAAAACTGACCCGCCAAGAAGAAATCGCTTATTTGAAATTAAATGGGGTTGATTTGGATTGGGAAAAAGCAAAATATTCAATCAATAAAGGTCTTTGGGGTACCAGTGTTGGGGGCGATGAAACGCTGACTTCTAACCTAGCGCTTCCAGAATCTGCTTATCCATCTCAGTTAGAATCAGAAACACCTCAAACTATAACACTTTCATTTACAAAAGGGGAGTTGACTGCGCTTGATGGTATTGAGCGTACTCCAGAGCTAAACATTCAAATGCTCGATCAAATTGCGTCAAAGTATGCAATAGGACGGGATGTTCATGTCGGAGATACTATTGTTGGCATAAAAGGTCGTGTTGGTTTTGAAGCCGCAGCAGCCTTGATTATTGTGAAGGCACATCATTTACTAGAGAAACATACGCTAACCAAATGGCAACTTCAACACAAGGATTATTTGTCTAATTTTTATGGTATGCATTTGCATGAAGGCCAGTATTTAGATCCTGTTATGCGCGATATGGAAGCCTTCTTAGCGAGCAGTCAACACAATGTATCAGGAACGGTGGAAATTGTCTTGAATCCCTATCATTTTTTAATTAATGGTATTACATCACCTCATGATTTAATGAATGCCAAGTTTGGAAGTTATGGTGAAGTCAACAGCGGTTGGACGGCTGAGGAAGCAAAAGGATTCATTAAAATTAATGGCAATCAAAATAGAATTCATCAACTCGTAAATTCAGAATTATGATACAAGCAGGAATTATAGGCGGAGCAGGCTACACTGCAGGAGAATTGATTCGATTATTACTCGTGCATTCTAAAGTTGAAATTAATTTTGTGTTTAGTACCTCAAGTGCTGGTAAAAAATTAAGTGCTATTCATCAAGACTTAGTAGGCTCAACCGCTCAAGTGTTTACAGACACCATCAACACAGATGTGGATATTTTATTTTTGTGTCTAGGTCATGGCAATTCAAAAGCATTTTTAGAGAAAAACACCTTTTCAAGCGCGACAAAAATTATTGATTTATCAAATGATTTTAGACTTACTCAAGATGCCGTATTTCAAGACAAACACTTTGTATATGGGTTGCCTGAACTGAACAAAACCGCCATCCAATCGGCACAATACATTGCAAATCCGGGATGTTTTGCAACAGCGATCCAATTGGCAATTTTTCCTTTAGCCGCTAATGATTTGGTGGAAGATGCCATTCATGTCAATGCTGTAACTGGTGCAACAGGAGCAGGGACTGCATTGTCGGCAACTACACATTTTACTTGGCGCGTTGATAATTTTTCCCATTACAAAGCTTTTAACCATCAACATTTGGGTGAGATTCATCAATCTGTAGATGCGCTTCAAGAGGGGTTAAAGAGTGCGATTCATTTTATTCCAAATCGTGGAAATTTCTCGAGAGGTATTTTTGCCACAGTCTACACCAAATATAATGGCACTTTAGAGGATGCTAAATCTCTTTTTGAAACCTACTATAAGGATGCAGAATTTACCATCATTTCAGAAAATAGCATCCATTTAAAGCAAGTCGTAAACACAAATAAATGCTTACTTCAATTAGAAGTGCATGATGGGAAACTACTCATCACTAGTGCGATTGACAATTTACTCAAAGGGGCTTCTGGTCAAGCTGTGCATAATATGAATTTAATGTATGGTTTTGAAGAACATTTGGGATTACAACTTAAAGCTAATTATTTTTAAATCTATACACATGAAAATAGCAATCATCGGCACAGGGAATTTAGGAAGTTCAATTGCTAAAGGACTTATTACAACAAATGCAATTACAACACTATACCTTACAAAAAGAAATGTACGTGGTTTAGCAGATTTTGAAGGCTACAAAAATGTCTTTCTAACGGCCGACAATACTGAAGCCATTAAAAAATCGGATATTATTATTTTAGCAGTTCAGCCTGCACATTTAGAAAAAATCTTAATTGATGCTCAACCTTTTCTAACCGAAAAACACGTTTTGATTTCTACGATTACTGGGTTTTCAATTTCAAGAATTGAAAGTCTAGTAGGCGCAGATCAGTTTATCATCCGCGCCATGCCAAATACTGCTATAGCCGTAGGAAAATCGATGACTTGTTTGTGTAGTAATGATAAAGGCAGTCAGCGCTTAGCTGTAGCAGAAGCTATATTTAACCGTTTAGGTACTACCATTTCAATTCCAGAACAACAAATGCAAGCGGCAACTGTAGTTTGTGCAAGTGGCGTGGCCTTTTGGATGCGTTTGATTCGAGCCACTACACAAGCGGCAATACAACTTGGTTTTGATGCTGAGGAAGCTCAAAACTTAGCCATGTATACTTGCGAAGGAGCTGCAAATCTATTGATCACTTCTGGAAATCACCCAGAACAAGAAATTGACAGAGTCACCACACCAAACGGCTGTACCATTGAAGGTCTCAATGAAATGGAACACAAAGGGTTAAGTTCATCACTGATACAAGGGATGGTAGCCTCATTTGATAAAATTAATAGTATTAAAACCCAATAAACATGAGTTTATTTGATGTATATCCACTTTTTGATGTCACTCCCGTAAAAGCAAAAGATGTTTTTGTGTATGACGATAAAGGCACTGAGTATTTAGACCTTTATGGGGGACATGCCGTAATTTCAATTGGGCATTCCCATCCTGCTTATGTCAAGGCACTAACCAATCAACTACAAAATATTGGGTTTTACAGTAATGCCGTACAAAATCCAATTCAAACCCAATTAGCTACGCAATTAGAACAACAATCTGGATGTAAAGATTATGCCTTGTTTATGTGTAGTTCTGGAGCTGAAGCCAATGAAAATGCCTTGAAATTGGCCTCTTTTCATACCAACAAAGCTACTGTTATAGCGTTTGATAACTCCTTTCATGGACGAACGTCAGCCTGTGTTGCAGCGACCGATAACCCAAAAATTGTAGCTCCTTTAAATGCGCAACAACAAGTGCGGTTTTTACCACTTGGTGACTTGGAGTTAGTGGAAAATATCTTAAAATCTGAACCTATTTGCGCCATAATTATTGAGTGTATACAAGGGGTTGGTGGCCTAGATGAAAGTACCACAGCATTTTATAAAGGCCTTGAAGCCCTCTGTCATAACTACAATACGGCTTTAATTGCCGATGAGGTGCAATCTGGTTTTGGGCGTACGGGTGATTTTTTTGCGTTTCAAAAACATGGGTTAACGCCGCATATCATTTCAATGGCAAAGGGAATGGGTAATGGATTTCCTGTTGGAGGCATTTTGATCCATCCCTCAATAAAGGCGTCTTACGGATTATTGGGGACTACGTTTGGAGGCAATCATTTGGCAAGCACGGCGACTCTAGCAGTTTTGAATGTTTTAGACGCTGAGAATTTACTGCAAAATGCGAAAGATATGTCAGCTTATTTTATGAAGAAAGCCAAGGCTATTCCACAACTCAAACAGCTTAAAGGCCGCGGTTTGATGCTCGGATTAGAATTTGATTTTCCAGTGGCTGCTCTCAGAAAAAAGTTACTTTTTGATCACTTTTTATTTACAGGAAGTTCTAAAAACCCCAACTTGATTCGAATTTTACCGCCTCTAACAATTCAAACCACACATATCGACACCTTTTTTAATGCTTTAGCACAAGAATTATGAACCAGTACACAAAAATAAACGACCTTTCTTCTATTACTTTAGCAGTACAGGAAGCAATTGCTCTAAAATCGGACCCCTATAAACATAAACACTTAGGAGCACAAAAAACGTTGGTCATGTTGTTTTTTAATGCCAGTCTTCGTACCCGTTTAAGCACCGAGAAAGCCGCCAAAAATTTAGGTATGGATGTCATTGTATTGAATGTCACAGATGCTTGGCAATTAGAGTTTGAATCTGGAGTAGTTATGAACCTAGATAAATCTGAACATGTCAAAGAAGCAGCCCAAGTGATTTCGCAATATGCAGATATTTTAGCGGTTCGTGCTTTTCCTTCTCTTAAAGATAAGGCCAAAGATCTTTCGGAATGGATTATCAATAGTTTTCAGACTTATGCCACAGTCCCGATCGTGAATATGGAAAGCGCTACTGGGCATCCCCTTCAAGCTTTAGCTGACGCCATTACAATAGAAGAATTAAAAACAAAGAAAACCCCTAAAGTTGTACTTTCTTGGGCGCCACATCCTAAAGTGTTACCTCATGCGGTAGCCAATTCATTTATAGAAATGATGCAGTCTATTGATGTTGATTTTAGTATTACCCATCCTGAAGGTTATGAGTTAGCTGAAGACATTGTAAAAGACACCCCAATAAATTATAATCAAGAAGACGCGCTTAAAGCTGCTGATTTTGTGTATGTCAAAAATTGGAGCAACTATAATGCGTATGGAACAATTACCTCTCAAGATCCAAATTGGATGATGACCAAAGAAAAATTGGGTTCTGCCAAGTTTATGCACTGTTTGCCAGTGCGACGGAACGTGGTGGTCGAAGATGCGGTATTGGATAGTGATCAATCCGTGGTGATTGCACAATCGAATAATAGAACCTATGCAGCTCAATTGGTGTTGAAAAAAATTCTTGAAAATGGATAAAAACAATACACTCAAAATCATTAAAATAGGTGGAAACGTTATTGATGATCCCAAGGCACTGGCTGCGTTTCTAAGGGTGTTTTCATCTCTTGAAGGGCCAAAAGTTTTGGTGCATGGCGGAGGAAAATCTGCTACAGCTTTAGCCCAAAAAACAGGTTTGGAAGTGAAGATGGTAGAGGGCAGACGCATTACTGATGCGGCAACTCTAGAGCTGATTACGATGGTGTATGCGGGTAAAATCAACAAAACAATTATAGCACAATTACAAGCTTTACAGTGCAATGCCCTTGGGTTTACAGGTGCTGATGCTAATACTATCCGTTCTGAAAAGCGTCCGGTCTCAACCCTAGATTATGGATTTGTAGGTGATGTCAAAAATGTAGAGACCTCTACTTTGGAAGTGCTATTAAAACATGGCGTTTCTCCTGTATTTTGTGCCATTACTCACGATACAAATGGGCAACTCTTAAACACCAATGCAGATACGATTGCTTCTGAATTAGCCATTGCATTTGCGGCTCAATTTGATGTGGAGTTGTACTATTGTTTTGAGAAAAAAGGCGTTTTAAAAGATGTTAATGACGACGATTCTGTCATTCAAAATATTACAAAATCATCCTATAAAAAATTATTAGAGGCCCAACTAATTTTTTCTGGGATGTTACCAAAATTAAACAACTGTTTCCATGCTTTGGACCATCAGGTTTCTAAAGTATGTATCGGTAAACCAGAAATGTTGCTTGATTCCAAAGCAATTTTCACAACACTTACCATGCAATGACCCTTGAAAATTTAACAGCATCTGCCATTCAATTATTAAAAGATTTAATTGAAATTCCTTCCTTTTCATCGGAAGAACATTTAACGGCTGCACGAATTGAGGCCTGGTTCACTACTTATAAGATTCCGTTTCAGCGGACTCAAAATAATATTTGGGCAACTAATGCCGATTTTGACCCCTCCAAACCAACTCTACTTTTAAATTCCCATCACGATACCGTGAAACCAAATAATGGGTACACAAAAGACCCGTTTAAAGCTCAAGTTGAAGATGGTAAATTATTTGGATTGGGAAGTAATGATGCTGGAGGATGTCTAGTGGCGTTGATGGCAACATTCACGCATTTTTATGCCCAGAAAAATTTAAATTATAATTTAGTTATCGTAGCATCGGCAGAAGAAGAGAGTAGTGGGGATGCTGGATTAAATAGTATGTTATCAATCATACCACATATTGATGTCGCTATTGTAGGAGAGCCCACATTAATGCAATTGGCAGTATCAGAAAAGGGATTGGTTGTTTTTGATGCGCTAATCAAAGGAACACCAGGTCATGCGGCTCATCCTAATGCGAATAATGCGATTTATAACACTATAGAGGTATTACAATGGTTTAAAGATTTTCGATTCGAAAAAGACTCGGATTCTTTAGGTCCTGTAAAAATGACCGTGACACAAATCAAGGCTGGAAAGCAACACAATGCCATTCCTGCAGCCGTAGAATTAGTGGTTGATGTCCGAGTTAACGATCAGTATAGTAACAAAGAGATTGTTGAAATTTTAGAAAAAAATGCACCTTGTGATTCAATTGTTCCAAGAAGTTTACGCTTGAATTCGTCATCAATTCCCGTGGCGCATCCGTTAGTGCAAGCAGGAATCGCTTTAGGCCGCGAGACTTATGGGTCGCCAACACTTTCAGACCAGTCGGTATTGAGTTGTCCATCTTTGAAATTAGGTCCCGGAGACAGCACGCGATCGCATACGGCTGATGAATTTATTTACGTCAAAGAAATAGAAGAAGGCATCCCCTTATATATTCAATTATTAACTAAAATAGTATAAGTATGAAACTTTGGGATAAAGGAATATCAATTGATAAATTTATTGAAAAATTCACCGTCGGAAATGATCGAGAGATCGACCTTAAAATTGCGAGGTATGATATACAAGCTTCATTGGCACATGCCCAAATGTTGGTAAAAATTGAACTGCTCACTGCCGCGGAATTCAGCGCTATAGAAGTAGTGTTTGATAAGCTTCAGTCTCAGCTTAGTGAGGGCACTTTTGAGATAGATCCACAGTTTGAAGATATCCATTCCAAACTTGAATATGAATTGACAAAAGCGTTGGGTGATACGGGTAAAAAAATTCACACGGCACGCTCAAGAAATGACCAGGTTTTAGTCGCGCTTCAATTGTACTACAAGGCTAGTTTAGGGAGCATTCAACATAAAACTAAAACCTTTTTTGAAACTCTAATTGCCTTAGCAGACACCCACAAATCAGCGTTGCTCCCTGGATATACGCATTTACAAGTAGCTATGCCCTCGTCTTTTGGGTTGTGGTTTTCGGCTTATGCTGAATCGCTTATTGACGATGTATATGTGTTGCAAGCAGCTCAAAAAGTGGTGGATCAGAATCCGCTGGGCTCAGCAGCGGGCTATGGCAGTTCGTTTCCAATTGATAGAGATTTTACAACCAAAGCGCTCGATTTTAAAACCTTAAAATATAATGTGGTGGCGGCACAAATGAGTCGTGGAAAAAACGAACGTATTATTGCGTCTGGTTTAGGGAATTTAGCCAATACCCTTGGAAAAATGGCAATGGATATATGTTTGTATATGAGTCAGAATTTTGATTTTATTGGATTTCCTGAGGCTCTAACTACTGGAAGTAGTATCATGCCGCACAAGAAAAACCCCGATGTTTTTGAGTTAATTCGTGGGAAATGTAACAAGCTTCAAAGTTTGAGTACCGAAATGCTTTTGATTACTAATAATTTGCCGAGCGGATACCATCGTGATTTTCAGTTGTTAAAAGAAAATATGATCCAAGGGTTTGAAGAGTTAGAATCAATATTGGATATTTTTAATTATGCCGTTCAGCAAATCCAAATTAAAACAATTGATTTGAAAGATCCTAAATACCTCTATCTGTTTACGGTGGACAGTATCAATACTTTGGTGATGCAAGGGGCGACGTTTCGAGAAGCGTATCAAACCATTGGCGCACAAGTACAAGAGGGCACTTATAAAGCGGATACAAGTATTCCACACACGCATTTGGGGAGTATTCACAATTTGGCTTTAGAGGCGATTAGTGCGAAGTATCCTGTTTAGGGATCGTAGTTTTTAGAAACTATAATTCTTTTGTAAGCGATTTGACAATCTTATTTTTTGCCAAAAATGCTTTTAAAATTACTTTGAGGGCAGTATAAGTAGGGACGGCTAAAATCATTCCGGTGATGCCAAATAGAATTCCCCCGATGATGATGATAAGAAAAATTTCTAGTGGGTGCGATTTCACACTTTTTGAGAAAATTAGAGGTTGACTGACAAAATTATCAATCAGTTGTGCGATTACATAAGCAATAAATACATAAGATGTTTTGGGAACAATTTCACTTTGAAAGTCCAAACCAAGATTACTACTCATGGTTAAAAACAGCATTAAAAAGCAACCAATCAAGGGCCCAACGTAGGGGATCAAGTTTAGTAGGGCGCATAGAAATGCTATGACAACACTATTTTCGATTCCAAAAATCATCAAAATAATAGAGTAGATAATGAATAGTATGGTGATTTGAAATACCAGTCCAATAAAATACCGTGATAACAACTGTTTTATGGTTTCCAAGGATGCTCTCAGCTTTGTTTCAATTTTTTTGTTGGTGAATACGTAGATAGAGTTTTCCATGATTTGCGTATCCTTCATCAAGAAAAACGTAATAAACACCACTGAAAATAATCCAATACTTATAGAACCAACAGTGCCAACGATTTCATTTAAAAAGTTTGGGATAACATTGATGTTTTCAAGAATATCATAGTGTTTGATTTCATCTAACAAATCGATGCCGTGAGACAAAAAGAAAGCATTACTTTGTGTTATTAGGTTTTGAACGGTGTTTTCAAGTTGCTCCAAGTTTAAGAGTGAAAGGTTTTCACCTTGTTTTACAACCAATGGAATAAAAAGACTCACTAGCCCAATAAATATCAAAAGAAAAACTCCCATTGTAGTAACGACTGCTAGGCCATTAGGGAATTTAAATTTACGTTTTAAAAATATGTTGAGTGGCCGTCCTAAAAGGGCAATTACGGAAGCGATTGCAATATAGACAAGAACGGATTGAATTTTATATAGGAAAAAGAGTAGCAAAAATACCCCGATAAGAATACCAATGGTCTTTAAAATACTTTTAATTATGAGATTTGAATTCATCACTTTAATGTTTGGTATAAATGTAGCAAAAATTTAAAAACCGATCATCATTTTATCCTGAGGTGTTGTAAAGTTATCTTGATAGATTTTTAGAGACACTACTTTATATGATATCTAAGCCCTAAAAACCCATTCATGCCTTGGTTGGAGTAGTACACATAACTTGGGTCAAATGATAGGGCATTGGGATTGTTTGGGGTAGCAACTACCTGTCCATTGGCATCAAATTCTACATCTTTGTCAAAGGGGTCAAAAGCGCGAGCGATGCTGTTGGCTGTAGGTTTAAAGTTGAAAATATTTTTAATCCCTGCATAGAGTTCAAATTCCTTGAAACTAAAAGTCGTTTGAAAGTTCATAATATTGATGACTGGACTATTTGGTGCTCGTAAATCGAGGTCACCCAAAAGCGGAAGCTTCATTGGACCAATGACCGTTCCAGAAAGTGCAAAAGTAATTTTTGGCGTGTATAGCGGATAGCTTATGCTGTAGTTTCCAGAAAATTTTTCAGTTAAAAAAGGGTATTCAGTAGCGTTATTTTGAATGATTTTAGAGTCTATATACGTAGCCCCAATATTTATTTTAAGTCCATTTGCAGCTCTGCTGTTAAAGTTAAAGGTGATGCCTTGTGTCACTGAAGTTCCCTCTAAGTTACTGTAAATGATTTGGTTGGGATTGGTGTCATAATCAGGTAAAATTCTATTGGAAAACACCGTTTTGAATATACTAAGATCCAGGTCAAAAAGAGTTCCGTATTTAGAATACAGTTTTTGATTCCAGTTAAGATTGACATTCCATGATTTTTCGGGAAGAATGGCTTCGGCAAATATCACGTCTCTAGCTCCAGTGAGTGCAGCATGATCTTCGGTAAATACATTGACCACTCTGTATCCTGTACCAAATCCAAGGCGAAAAATAGTACTATCATCCTTACTTGCCCATTTGTAATTGAGTCGCGGCGTCCAAATATCTCCATAAATTGAATTTCGGTCGTACCTAATTCCAGAGAGTAGAGTTTGAGATGTATTTAGTTTCCATTCGTCTTGAACAAAAAGTCCAGGTAAAGATGTTTGTTGTTCAGTTGCTGTTGCGGGAGTATTGTCGTCATAGTTTGTATACCTAAAAGTAGCGCCAAGCAAAAGGGTATGGTCGTTTAGGGATTTAGTGTACACACTTTGTAAAAACCCAATGGTTTGTAAGGCCTTATAAGACGTGGTGCCATACACCGAATTTTGGTCGTGGGTGTTTAAGCTGTACTGTAAAAACAACTGTTCTGTGAAATTATAGGTTCCAAACACTTCAATTCTACTCGTATAAATACTTTCGCCATACACTTGATTCCCACCTCTATATTTTGAGTTCCAATTCATTTCTCCACCCCAGCGATCTTCATAGAAATAGCGAAATGCAACGTTGTTTTTTTGGGTTTTAATGGAATTGAAAATTGAGATTCGGTGTTGTAAAGTCAAATCGGTAAACCCATCACCATTGTCATCAATGGGGTTGGAATAGTTGAAATAGTTAACGCCAATTAATCCTTGTAGACCTTTTAAGTTATACTTTGCACCCAAATCTACATTTAATTCACCCCATGAGGTGGTATATGTTTCTATGTTAAATGGATGTACGTTTTCGGGGCGTTTGGTGATTAAATTAATAACTCCTCCAATAGCTTCCGATCCGTATAGGGTAGACGCAGGACCTTTGATTACTTCAACTTGCTGAATGAGTGATTGTGGTATTCCCGACAGTCCATAAACGGTTGACAACCCACTGACTAAGGGTAAACCATCAATGAGCACCATTGTATTGGCACCTTCTTGTCCATTAATGTGAATGTCTCCCGTATTGCAAACGTTGCAATTAAGTTGTGGTCTAACCCCGTTAATCCCTTCAATAGCTTCAAAAAAACTCGCTTTGGGAGTGGCTCTAAAAAAATCAGCACTGTAGAGTTCAACTTGAACAGCACTTTTGAGTTTTGAAACTTCCTGGAGTGTTCCTGAAATAACAACTTCGTCTAAACTATCATTCTCGAGTAGTATTGTACCTATATTTGTAGTGCTTCCATTGACATTAAGTATTTTAGGCGTATAACCAACATACGAAATAATGAGCTTATTTTTTCCTGTTGTAGATTCAATAGAAAATTTTCCGTTTTCATCGGAAATCGTACTCTTTAAATTTATACTGTTATAAATAGTCGCTCCAAAAAGTAAATTATTATCTTGGTCTTTGATCATTCCTTTTAGTGTTTGGGCTAATGTGGTTTTTGCTAAAAGAAAAATTAGTACAAAAATTATATTATGTTTTAAAACCAAAGTTGTAATTTTATAGAGATTACATGTAATTGTTCACCACCGCAAAACTAATGAAAAAAACCAAAGAAAAAGAACATTATCTAAAGGAAATTTATAGGTTAGAAACAAGCGACAAAACAGTCTCTGTCAAAATTCTTTCTGAAGTGTTTGGAATTTCAAAGTCATCTGTTTCAAATATGGTTAAAAAGCTGGTGGCGATGCAGCTTTTAAACTCTGCACCTTATAAGGCAATTGAGCTCACTAGTGAAGGGAGAGAACTGGCGCGAAGTATTGTAGCAAAGCACCGTCTGATTGAGTTGTTTCTGGTAGAAATAATGAATTTTGATCCAGAAAATGTTCATGAAATTGCAGAAGAAATTGAGCATATAGATAGCCCTCCATTTTTTAGAAAAGTAAAACAAATGTTAGGCCAAAAGAACATCGATCCACACGGCAGTCCTATCCCTGATGTTGAGTTTTAAAAAGTCAAACTTTAGATCGTTTAAATTAGTCTAATTCTGATTTGAATTATCATTTTGCAACTCCACAATCACTTCGTTTTTTCGATTAAAAACTTCGTAAGGCGCATTATATCCTAAAAATTGAAAACGATTAGAGTGCGTAAGTCCTGCTGAAATTAAAGCTGAAATTAATTGCTGTTTATACTTTTCAATTTTCGCATCATTTGCCCAGCCGTTAAAAGAAATTGCTGCAACTGTTTTAGCGGGCTCTTCCTTAAATAGTATTTGCGATTGATCGGGTTGGGGTAGGGTTTTTAGATCAAATTTCCTAGGCACCATAAAAGACATCGTCATAGAATCTTCTAGAGTCATGGCTACAGGCGAAGTCATCGCTATTTTTTCACGACGTTCATTGGCGCCAAAAATATAACCTGCTAAAATTGAAAACCCTTCACTTGAAGCTTCTTTGTAGCTAGAATTTGAAAGTTTAACCGTAGTAAATAAAGTTGAGTTATACTGGCGGATTTCAAATTGGTCATAGGTTTTAGTGACGACATAGGGATACATTTCAATGTTTCGCTGACTATTTAGAGCAAAAAGTTGTACAAGTATAAAAGCAACTGCTAGGACGCCAAAAAGTATAGATGCGATTTTCATAAAAATTCTATTAGTTAATAATCAAATTTAACGAATAAATTTCAAACCTAAATTTTGAGGTTTTATCTGCTGATTAAGCATCTAGTTCAGTCTATAAAACCAAAAATAAAAAAACCTACACAAGCAAGCTTGGTAGGTTTTCGAGATAATGTGAATTGTGACTAACTCATATTTATTGTACAGCGACATTAAATGTTGCAGTAATATCTGTTTCACCACCTGCATCTTCAAGACCTGTATTTGGTTTTGTAGGTTCATGGCGCAATGTAAAAGTCAATGTTCCAGAGCTCACAGCTCCTGCATCCAGAGTAAACTCGGTTCCTAACTTATTACCATTTGAGTCAAGGTTTTCATTGGTAATTGTAACATCCAATCCACCTGATGAGGTATGGAAGAATTGGTGTTCGTCACTTTCCTCTTCAACTTCTTCTGTGATGTCTTCAGCTGGATCTTCGGTTTCGTTAAGTAACACAATTTTACCATTGTATGTGATTCCTGCAGCTAAATTTCCAGTAGTAATAACGGGTTCGTCAGGACCATCGCCATCCAAGTCACGAGACTGAAGTATAACTTCTGCGCCACCGCCAGCGGGTTTAAGAGTAACGGTAAGCGTGGTGATCACTTCCTCTTCGTTTACGGGTTGTGGGTCATCGTCTTTTGTACAACCAATAAATAATGTACTTACTACTAATGCTAGTGTTAAAAATTTGATATTTTTCATTGTTTTTGTTTTTAAATTGTTGTTTTAATAATTGATTTTAAGATTTAATAAAAAGTTTCTACCCAAATCATCTGCATAATAGCGCAAACGATTCAGATAGTTTCGGTAGGATGTGTCTAACACGTTTGTAATCCTAAGTCCTACCGTTAATTTTGAGGCTTGGTTGAGGTTAATATCTATACTCGAACTAAAATCTAGCAAATGGTAGGCTTCAGGTGTTGAGCTTACATCAACTTCTTGCAAGGTTTCTGTTTCTGGAATATAGACTTCAAAATTAGTATTAGGATAGTTATTTTGTTTAAAATTATATGAGCTTTGTAAAGCCAAGCGAATAGAATTGAAACTGGAGTTTTGATACACAATTTCGTTGCTAATATTGACAGGTGGCATACCTATTAACGGCGTATTGAGCGTACGGTCATAACCTTTAACCAAAGAAAATTGACTGTTTATACGGTAATTTTCAGCAAAAGTATAGCTGGCATCAACATCGACACCCAACAATTGAGCATTGGTTTGGCGGTATTCCCACACTTGAAAGTTACCTCTTAAGGTTTGCCGAATTTCTGTAGGTTCATTAACTATAAAGTCAGAAATTGTATTTATGTAGGGATTGATGTTAAAACTAAATTGATCACTATCGCTTTGCAATGTCAACGCGACTTTGTGCGCTATTTCCGACTTGAAGCTTAAATCTCCCTGTTCTATTCGAGAAGCAGAATGGTGTAAGCCTTCACTAAAAAGCTCTGAGGGGTTTGGCGCCCTTGAAGCAACAGAGTAGTTAAAAAACACCTTATAATCTTCTCCAAATGTATAGGATGCTCCCAAAGTTCCAGAACCATTATTAAATTTTGGTTGTGGATTGGTTAAAATTTGAGTACCTAAATCCTCAACTACAATTTCGGAAAAACGTTGGTTATAATTTCTAGAGTCCCAAAAAGACGTTTTATAAAATTTAAAAACATCCATATGTGAGTAATCATAACGCCCTCCAGCTTCCAAAAGTAAATGATCATTCAGTTGGTAATCTATTATAAAATACAATCCTGAGTCGTACATTTCATAGTCAGGAATCAATCGTCTAACACCCGTACTTGGGTTAGCAAAATTGTGTTGATACTTCGTCATCAAACCAGATTTTAATAGAATTTGATCACTCAAACGCGATTCAATATCCACTAAAATAGTATGGGTAACTAATTCTAAGTCCGAAGCTGGCTTATCTTTGTCATCTCCACGTCTAATATCAAATTCCAAACGATTATTTCTTTGAAAATCATATTGGAAATTCAGTTTTCCAAAGTTCTCAAATCGTTTAAACCCTTTTACAGTAGCCAAATGATGGGTGACATCTTGACTTGGCGCTTTAATAGCGTATGTAAAATCCTTAATGATTAAAGGTTTATCGCTGCTTATGGCACGAACTTGATCTTTTGCTCCGCCTAAATGTGAAGCGGATAAAATACCAATCTCATTTTTGAAATGAGAATAATAGCCTTCAAAACCATAATCGAAACGATTAAAACCTACTTTTATTGAGCCATTTCTTTCATCCATTCCAGTATTACTTAAAACGTAGCCTGGTGCCTCAAAATCACCAAAACGTTTTAGAGTTCCTTGGAGTGTAGTGTACCATCCATTTTTATAACTTTTGGTCAATTTAGAACTTAATGAGAACCCTCGACCATTAGTCGTAGTTGTCATCAAACTTTTCCCATATAAACTGTCTTTTACAGGAACTTTTGAAGTTTCAGCAATAATTACACCTCCTACGGCATCTCCACTGTATTGAAGCGCGCCAGCCCCTTTGATAACACTTAGGTTACTGACTGAATTTATATCGATATTAGGTGCATGTTCTGCTCCCCATTCTTGGTCTTCCATGCGGACCCCATTATTAATAATAGCGACACGACTGCTATGAAGCCCATGAATTAATGGTTTTACAACTGTACTCCCCGAATTTAATGCGGATACTCCGCTCAAACTCTTTAAGGCATCTCCAACTGATCCACTGCTAAATCGTTCCAACTCATCTTTGTTAATGGTATGCTCCAAAAGCGTTTTGGATTTATCAGCATAAGCTTTCCCTTCAATCGTAATTTGATTGAGTTCTTCTAGGTGATGCTCCAATTTAAAAGACTTTTTGGTATCTCCAGAAACTTTAACCGTAAACCCTTTTGTCAAGCAATACGGATGCGAAACCTGTATGTAATACGTAGCATTACAAAGGTTTGTAAACGAATATGTTCCATCCAAGTTGGTCTGAACAGCTTGACCAGTTTCTGCCACAATAAGCGTTACCCCGGTGAGCAATTGCCCATCGTGAATATCAGTTACTAGTCCTGAAAGTGAGTTGTTACAATTTTGTGACAACAGCGTAATACTGCTAAAAAGCAGTGTCAAAAATGCAAAGTTGCGCATATAAATTCTTAATTAATATTAAACGTGATTGTTTGTATATTAAGAAAAAACTGGAGGACCGCGTAGCTGTTTGTTGGTTAAGTAAGAGAAGTATAACTGCAGTGGTGTGTAGTTTGTACTCACCTTTATAGAAATTTGTGTTAAAAGGAGATCAGGATATTTAGCAATATCATAACTGACCGATGAAATATGAAACACACATATTTCACAAGTTTTTTCAGTTTTATGGAAGTGTGTACTATGGTCATTACACGCCACGTCATCATGTCCCTCAACCATATGACTAATCTGTATGGCAGTTGGAAACACCAAAGCTAATAAAAGCAATACGGCGGCTATATTTTTTCCAAGAGGATTTTTTAGATACATTTTTCCATTAAAGACTTTCGCTAAATTAATAAATAATTTTGTATTTGAGCTACGAAGTGAATTTAATCGCTGATTAGTATGAAGTAGCTTATCTAATCAGATTTTTATTTAGATTGAATACGCAATTAAATAATAAAAAATTAATTTAAAAAAATTCAATACCGTTTACAACCATTCGTTTGAACTTTTAAATATATTTGATAAAAAATTAGCCATGAAAAGTATCGCTTCCGCTTTTACGTTACCCAACGGATCCGTTTTAAAAAATAGAATTGCAAAATCTGCCATGAGCGAAAATTTTGGAACGCGACATCACGCTCCTAGTCAAGGCTTAATACACGCGTATCGGGTTTGGGCAAAAGGAAACCCAGGATTGCTAATTACAGGAAATGTGATGATAGATTCAATGGCGCTAGGAGAAGCCCGTAATGTTGTTGTTGAAGACTATAAACACTTTGAGTTGTTAAAAGAATGGGCAAAATCTGTGGACGGTACTGGAGTACATCTTTGGCCACAAATAAATCATCCGGGGCGCCAGGCTTTTGCAGCCATTAATAGAGACGTAGTTGCGCCTTCTGCAATACCACTGAAGATGGGAAGTGCCTCTAAAATGTTTAAAGTACCAACTGCCTTGACAGAGGATGCAATTTGGGCCATTATAAAACGTTTTGGTAACACCGCAAGAATCCTAAAAGAAGCTTGTTTTACAGGTTGCCAGATCCATGGAGCTCATGGGTATTTGGTAAGTCAATTTTTATCTCCTATTAGTAATGTTCGAACAGATCAATGGGGCGGTTCACTATCAAATAGAGCCCGTTTTGTTTTAGAGGTTTATCGTGAAATTCGCCGACAAGTGGGAGTGGAGTATCCAGTAGGTATAAAAATTAACTCTGCAGATTTTCAACGGGGTGGGTTTACAGAAGAAGCCTCTATGGAAGTGATTCGTCTTTTAGGAAATGAAGGGATTGATTTGATTGAAATTTCTGGCGGAACTTATGAAAAACCTGCAATGATCAAGGGGGATCGTAAAAAAAGTACCATAGCGCGGGAAGCTTATTTTTTAGATTATATTGAAAAAGCCCGAAAATTGATTGACACACCCTTGTTACTCACAGGAGGTTTTCGATCGGTATCGGTCATGGAGAAGGCTTTGGAAGATGGTCATTTGGATGTAATTGGCTTGGCAAGACCATTTTGCTTGTATCCAAATTTAGCGAATCAAATTTTTGAGGGGTCTGTAAAGCGTTTTGAAACTCCAGTTCCCAGAATTGGCGTCAAGTTTTTAGATCAACTTGGTGGGGTTGAATTGCCTTGGTATGAACTTCAAATTCAGCGTATAGGAAAAGGAAAGTCTCCAAAAACTAAGCTGCCTGGCATTTTGGCTTTCTGGTTTAGCCTGAAAAGTTTATATGTTAAATCGTTTTGGAAAAATAAATAAGTTATCAAAAAACTCTAGAGGAACGAAATCGAACTATTTAGGGGAGGATTCGTATATTATCACTAGATGATTAATTAGTTTTAATTTTCACTACTATTACCCATTCAATGTTATAATTCTTACCTGGAAATAATTCTTTTAACCCAATTTTATTGTTGAAGCTATCAGAAACTCCAGTCATTGGCTCAATGGCAATAGCATTAGTATTCATTGGTGTATATAATTGTAAAAAATTTTCTTTTTCTGATG
>Ga0066605_10000274_pt1 | contig 34308 bp, 46 predicted proteins | sample SaaInlLV_DNA_10m_FD_60385 | JGI IMG/M metagenome (GOLD analysis project Ga0066605, IMG submission 60385) | Marine microbial communities from expanding oxygen minimum zones in the Saanich Inlet - SI075_LV_DNA_10m | ecosystem: Environmental > Aquatic > Marine > Unclassified | place: British... | reverse complement strand
CAGTTGTTGATATTTACGGAAAGGTGATTGAAAAATACGAGATTAACGATACAGATAAATATATTATTAAGCGAGCTACAAAGGCTAGCGGTGTTTACTTTTTAGAAGTTGAAATAGGAAGCACAAAAACGAATACTAAAATAATTATTAAGTAATATACTTTAAATAGTATTTAAAAAATTATTAATGGGTGCTAAAATATTTAGCACCCATTTTATATTTTCATTTGAAAATCATTAGTTTATATAGAAACAAGAGGATTCTACACTTAAGAATATATTTGCATAAAAAAAACGCCATCATTTTTTTATTTTGTAGAATAAATTACTAAATTTGCCGCCCATTTAAGTGAAGAAATAATATGCCAACAATACAACAACTAGTAAGAAAAGGAAGAACATCTATAGTAAAAAAGAGTAAATCCTTAGCTTTAAAAAGCTGTCCTCAAAGAAGAGGGGTATGCACAAGAGTTTATACAACTACTCCTAAAAAACCAAATTCTGCTTTAAGAAAAGTTGCCAGAGTGAGATTAACTAATGGGAACGAAGTAAATGCATATATTGGAGGAGAAGGACATAATTTACAAGAATATTCTGTTGTATTAGTTAGAGGTGGAAGAGTAAAAGATTTACCGGGAGTTCGTTATCATATTGTTAGAGGTGCTTTAGATACTTCTGGTGTTAGTGATAGAACTCAAAGAAGATCTAAATATGGGGTTAAAAGACCTAAGAAGAAGTAATTATATAAGAAATGAGAAAAAAAAGCGCTAAAAAAAGAATTTTATTGCCAGATCCAAGATTTGGAAATACAACTATAACAAGATTTGTAAATAATTTAATGTTTGATGGTAAGAAATCAACTGCATTTAAAGTCTTTTATACAGCATTAGAAAATATTTCTTCTAAGGTTGAAGAAGAAGAGGCTTTAGTTGTTTTTGAGAAAGCATTAGAAAACGTAATGCCACATGTCGAGGTCAGATCCAAAAGAATTGGAGGTGCAACTTTTCAAATACCCCATCCAGTTAGAGAGGATAGAAGAGTCTCTTTGGGAATGAAATGGATGATTGCAGCAGCAAGAAATAGAAATGAAAAAACTATGGATGCAAAGCTAACTGCAGAGCTTTTAGCTGCATATAAAGAAGAGGGTGCTGCTTACAAGAAAAAACAAGATACTCATAGGATGGCTGAAGCAAATAAGGCTTTTTCACATTTCAGATTTTAATTTAATAAAATGGCTAGAGATTTAAAATTTACAAGAAACATTGGTATTGCAGCTCATATTGACGCTGGAAAGACTACTACTACAGAGAGAATATTATATTATGGAGGTGTTAACCATAAGATTGGTGAAGTTCATGATGGAGCAGCAACAATGGACTGGATGGAGCAAGAGCAGGAGAGAGGTATTACCATTACTTCAGCTGCAACTACATTAGGATGGGATTACAGAGGTAAAAATTACCATGTTAATATAATTGACACACCTGGTCACGTTGACTTTACTGTAGAGGTAAATAGATCTCTTAGAGTTTTAGATGGATTAGTATTTTTGTTTAGTGCTGTTGATGGTGTTGAACCTCAATCAGAGACAAATTGGAGGTTAGCTAATAATTATAATGTTCCAAGAATTGGTTTTGTTAATAAAATGGACCGTCAGGGAGCAAATTTTCTAAAAGTATCTGCCCAAGTTAAAGAGATGCTTGGAAGTCATGCACTTCCTTTACAAATTCCTATTGGAGCAGAAGATGAATTTAAAGGTGTAGTTGATCTAATAAACTTTAAGGGAATTGTTTGGAATGAGAAAGACCAAGGAATGACTTTTGAAGAAGTAGAAATTCCTGTTGATATTATTGATGAAGCAAGAGATTATAGGGGTCAGCTTTTAGAAGCTGTTGCAGAATTTGACGATACTTTAATGGAAAAGTATTTTGAGGATGAAAACTCCTTAACTGAAAGAGAGATACTAGACGCGCTAAGAGCAGCAACAATTTCTGGAAAAGTTGTACCGATGATGTGTGGATCAGCTTTTAAAAACAAAGGTGTTCAGGCTATGCTTGATATGGTAATGGAAATTTTACCTTCTCCTTTAGATGTTGAAGCAATAATTGGTAAGAATCCAGATACTGAAGAAGAAGAAAGTAGAAAGCCTTCTTTCGATGCTCCCTTTTCTGCATTGGCTTTCAAAATTGCAACAGACCCTTATGTTGGTAGATTGTGTTTCACTAGAGCTTATTCTGGAACTCTTGATCAAGGAACGTTTGTTTACAATTCAAGAACAGGTAAAAAAGAGAGAATTTCTAGAATATACCAGATGCATTCTAATAAGCAAAATCAGATTGATGCGCTTGGCGCTGGAGATATCGCTGCGTTGGTAGGTTTTAAAGATATTAGAACTGGTGATACGCTTTGTGATTTAAAATCACCTATTGTGCTTGAATCAATGGATTTTCCAGAGCCTGTAATTGGCATTGCAGTTGAGCCAAAGACACAAAAAGATCTTGATAAGCTAGGTGTGGCTTTAGGTAAACTTGCTGAAGAAGACCCAACATTTACAGTTAAGACTGATGAAGATTCTGGACAGACAATTATTTCTGGAATGGGAGAACTTCATCTTGATATTATCGTCGATAGATTAAGAAGAGAGTTTGATGTTGATGTTAATCAAGGTGCTCCACAGGTAGCTTACAAAGAATCAATTACAACTGCTGTTGATCACAAGGAGGTTTACAAAAAACAATCTGGTGGTAGAGGTAAATTTGCTGATATTAGATTTGAATTGTCACCAGTTGATGCTGATTTTGAAGGAGATGGTTTGCAATTTGTTAACGAAATAAAAGGAGGTAATATTCCTAAAGAATTTATTCCTTCTGTTGAAAAAGGATTCACTATGGCCATGTCTAATGGGGTTTTGGCAGGCTTTCCAATCAACACTTTGAAAGTTAGATTGTATGATGGTTCTTATCATGATGTTGATTCAGATGCCTTGTCTTTTGAAATATGTGCTCAAATTGCTTTTAAAACAGCAGCTAAACAAGCATCGCCTAAAATATTAGAACCAATAATGAAGTTAACAGTTATTACCCCTGAAGAAAATATGGGTGATGTTATTGGTGATTTAAATAGAAGAAGAGGTCAGGTTGAAGGTATGGATGATAAAGGGGGGGCAAAAGTTGTAAATGGAAAAGTACCATTATCAGAAATGTTTGGATATATCACTGACTTAAGAACAATTACATCAGGAAGAGCGACTTCTACAATGGAATTTTTTGATTTTGTTGAGGCTCCAAGGAATGTATCTGATGAAGTAATTAAAAAAGTTAAAGGAGAATAATTAATACAGTTAAAATGGCACAAAGAGTTAGAATAAAATTAAAATCATTTGATCATACATTAGTAGATCAATCTGCAGAGAAAATAGTTAAGACTGTAAAAAATTCTGGAGCAATTATTAGTGGGCCAATCCCATTACCTACTCACAAAAGAATATTTACTGTGTTAAGATCTCCTCACGTTAATAAAAAAGCTAGAGAGCAATTTCAGCTAACTAATCATAAAAGATTGATGGATATTTTTAGCTCGTCATCAAAGACTATTGATGCATTGATGAAGTTAGAATTGCCGAGTGGAGTTCATGTAGAAATTAAAGTAATTTAAAAAAAAATAAAAATGCCCGGTTTAATTGGTAAAAAAATAGGAATGACCTCTATCTTCTCAGAAGAGGGGAAAAATATTCCATGTACAATTTTAGAAGTTGGTCCTTGTATGGTAACTCAAATCAAAACTGAAGAAATTGATGGCTACAATGCTGTACAGCTTGGTTTTGATGATAAGAAAGAAAGTAGAGTTGGTAAGGCAGCGTTAGGTCATTTTAAGAATGCTAAATCTTCACCTTTAAAAAAACTTGTAGAATTTGGTTCTGATTTTGATGAAGCTTTATTGGGTGTAACTTATAATGCTGATTTATTTCAGGAAGGTGACTTTGTTTCAATCTCTGGAACTTCAAAAGGTAAAGGTTTTCAGGGGGTAGTAAAGCGTCATAATTTTAGAGGAGTGGGAGATGCTACTCACGGGCAGCACAACAGATTGAGAGCGCCTGGTTCTATTGGTGCGGCTTCATATCCTGCAAGAGTATTTAAAGGAATGCGAATGGCAGGTCAAACTGGAAATGCAAGGGTTAAGGTTGATAACCTACAAGTCGTAAAGGTATTAGTTGAAAAAAATATGGTAGTAGTTAAGGGAGCTGTTCCTGGAGCTAAAAATTCATATATAACAATTGAAAAATAATGAAATTAGCAATACATAATATTAAAGGAAAAGAAACTACAAAAAAAGTAGATTTATCGAAAGATGTTTTTGGTGTTGAGCCAAATGATCATGCTATATACTTAGATGTCAAACAATATCTAGCAGCTCAGAGATCTGGTACACATAAAACTAAAGGAAGATCTGAAGTAAAAGGAAGTAGAAGAAAACTTAGAAAACAAAAAGGAAGCGGTGCGGCAAGAGTTGGTGATATTAAAAACCCATTATTTAGAGGTGGTGGTAGAGTTTTTGGTCCAGAACCTAGAAATTATGCCTTTAAGGTTAATAAGAAAGTAAAGAGGATTGCTAGAAAATCTGCACTAACTCACAAAGCTAAAACTAAGAACATCATTGTTTTGGAAGACTTTAATTTTAAGCAAGTTAGTACAAGTCAGTATGTTGATTTTCTATCAAATTTTGATTTACTTGATAATAAAACTGTATTAGTGCTTGCTGAGTCAAATAAAAATATATTTTTGTCTTCCCGAAATCTTAAAAGGGCTAGGGTTGTATTAGCTTCAGAACTAAATACTTATGATGTTATGAATGCTAATAAATTAATGTTAATGGAGTCATCTATTAACGAAATAGTAAAGAATTTTTAATTTTAAACCAATGAGCATTATAAAGAAACCGATAATTACTGAGAAAATGACAGATCAAAGCGAGAAATATAATCGCTATGCTTTTGTTGTTGATAGAAAGGTAAATAAAATTGAAATCAAAAAAGCTGTAGCTGATATGTATGACGTTACTGTAGATTCGGTAAGAACTATGGTTTGTATTGGAAAGAAAAGAGTTCGGGGTACTAAATCTGGAATGATTGTTGGTAAGACTTCAACATATAAAAAAGCTATAGTAACTTTAGCTGAAGGAGATTCTATTGATTTTTATAGTAATATTTAATTAGAAGAAAATGGCATTAAAAAAGTTTAGACCAATAACACCAGGGCAGCGACATAAAGTTGCTCTTACTTTTGATGATATAACTACATCAAAACCAGAAAAAAGTTTACTTCTTAAAAAGAAGAAATCAGGTGGTAGAAATGACACTGGTAAAATGACTATTGAGAATATTGGTGGTGGTCATAAGCAAAGGTATAGAATTATTGATTTTAAAAGAGATAAATTTAGTATACCTGCGAAGGTTGCTACTATAGAATATGATCCTAACAGAACTGCTAATATTGCTTTACTGCATTATGTTGATGGTGAAAAAAGATATATGATAGCTCCTACAGGTTTAGAAGTTGGTACGGAGGTTGTTTCAGATAAGAATGCTCCTATCAAAGTTGGTAATTGCCTTCCATTGTCTAGTCTTCCTTTAGGAACCGTTATACACAATATTGAGTTAAAACCTGGACAAGGTGCTATACTTGTAAGGAGTGCTGGTTCATCTGCTCAGCTAATGGCAAAAGATGGTAAATATGCTGTAATTAAGTTGTCTTCTGGTGAAATCAGAAAAATACTAATGACTTGTCTTGCGACGATTGGATCAGTTTCTAATCATCAACATCAGTTAGAGGTTCATGGAAAAGCCGGAAGAAGAAGATGGATGGGTAGACGACCTAACGTAAGAGCTACAGTTAAGAATCCAGTTGATCATCCTATGGGAGGAGGTGAAGCTAAATCTTCTGGAGGGCATCCAAGAAATAAAAATGGTGTACCTGCTAAGGGATACAAGACAAGAGACAAAAAGAAGGCTTCAAGTATGTATATAATTGAAAGAAGAAAAAAGAAATAAGATATGGCTAGATCATTAAAAAAAGGACCTTTTATTCACTATAAGTTGCAGAGAAAAGTGGATGCTATGAATGAGTCAGGAAAGAATTCAGTAATTAAAACTTGGTCAAGAGCATCAATGATATCTCCAGAATTTGTTGGAAAAACATTTGCTGTTCATAATGGAAAACAGTTTATTCCTGTTTTTGTTACCGATAATATGGTTGGTCATAAATTAGGAGAGTTTTCACCAACACGAACTTTCAGAGGTCATGGAAATAACAGAAAAAAATAATTAAATGGGTGCAAGAAAAAGAATAAAAGCAGATGCAATGAAGGAGGCAAGAAAGAATGTCGCTTTTGCTAAATTGAATAATTGTCCTACTTCACCTAGAAAGATGAGGTTAATAGCTGATCTTATTAGAGGTATGAACGCTGATAGAGCTTTAGCTGAACTTAAGTTAAATCCTAAAGAAGCTTCATCGAGAATGGAGAAGTTATTATTATCTGCACTCGCTAATTGGGAAGCTAAAAATGAGGGTAAAAGAATGGACGAGAGTAATTTATATATTTCAGAGGTTAAAGTTGATGGTGGAAGAATGCTCAAAAGAGTTCAGCCAGCTCCTCAAGGTCGCGCACACAGAATTAGAAAGAGATCAAATCATGTTACTTTAGTGGTTGATAGTCGAATAACATCAGAAGTAAAACAATAATATGGGACAAAAGGCAAACCCAATAGGGAATAGATTAGGTATTATCAGAGGATGGGAATCAAACTGGTACGGTGGTAATGATTTTGGAGATAAATTAGCTGAAGATGCTAAAATAAGAAAGTATCTTATGGCAAGATTGTCAAAAGCTAGTGTTTCAAAAATTGCTATTGAAAGAACATTAAGATTAGTAACACTAACAATTCATACTTCTAGACCAGGGATTATTATAGGTAAAGGAGGTCAAGAGGTTGAAACATTAAAAGAAGAAGTTAAAAAGATTACAGATAAAGATATTCAAATAAATATTTTTGAAGTTAAAAGACCAGAGCTTGAAGCTACATTAGTTGCTGATAGTATTGCAAGACAAATTGAAGGAAGAGTTTCGTATAAACGTGCTACAAAGATGGCTATTGCGTCATCTATTAGAATGGGAGCCGAAGGTATCAAGGTTCAGATTTCTGGAAGATTAAATGGTGCGGAAATGGCAAGATCAGAAATGATGAAGGAAGGTAGAACTCCATTACATACTTTTAGAGCAGATATTGATTATGCACTTTCAGAGGCTTTAACTCAATATGGTTTAATAGGTATTAAGGTTTGGATATGCAGAGGTGAAGTTTATGGTAAGCGCGACTTAATGTTACACTTTAAATCGTCTAAGAAGAAAGATGGCTCTAGAAATGATAATAAGAACAGAAGAAGATAATTTTAATTTAGAAAAGAACTAAGAAATGTTACAGCCAAAGAAAACTAAATTCAGAAAGATGCAAAAGGGCAAGATGAAAGGCGATGCTCAGAGAGGTCATCAATTGTCCTTTGGATCTTTTGGTATTAAAGCTCTTGAAGAATGTTGGATGACAGCTCGTCAAATTGAATCAGCTCGTATTGCAGTTACACGTTACATGAAGAGACAAGGTCAGGTTTGGATTAGAGTCTTCCCTGATAAACCTATCACTAAAAAACCTGCAGAAGTTCGTATGGGTAAGGGTAAAGGTAGTGTTGAGGCTTGGGTAGCAAGAATCAGTCCTGGAAGAATTATATTTGAATGTGATGGAGTTGATATAGATACAGCGAAGGAAGCACTAAGATTAGCTGCTCAAAAATTACCTATTAAAACGAAATTTGTAATTAGAAGAGATTTACGAAATAATTAATTAAATGAAAGCACAAATATTAACAGATATGCCAATTGGGGAACTAAACGATCTTTTACAATCTGAAAGAGATAGGTTAGTTAAAATGAAAATGAGTCATGCAGTTTCTCCATTAGAGAATCCAATGCAAATTAAATTTGCGAGAAAAACAGTAGCAAGAATTATGACTGAGCTTTCAAGAAGAAACATTTCAAAATAAATAATGATGGAGAGAAATTTAAGAAAAGAAAGAATAGGGATAGTAGCTAGCAATAAGATGGATAAATCAATTGTTGTTGCTATTGAAAGAAAAGTTAAACATGGTTTGTACGGTAAATTTGTTAAGAAAACATCAAGATTTGTTGCTCATGATGAAGAGAATACTTGCAATGAAGGAGATACTGTAAAAATTATGGAGACAAGACCTTTAAGTAAAAGTAAAAATTGGAGATTAGTAGAAATTATCGAAAGAGTTAAATAAAATGATACAACAAGAATCAAGAATAAAAGTAGCTGATAATAGTGGTGCAAAAGAATTACTTTGTATTAGAGTATTAGGTGGTACAAAAACGCGTTATGCTTCTATTGGTGATAAAATCGTAGGCACAGTTAAACATGCTATGCCATCAGCTAATATTAAAAAAGGACAGGTTGTTAAAGCTGTAGTCGTAAGAACTAAAAAAGAGGTAAGAAGAGCAGATGGATCATATATTCGTTTTGGCGATAATGCATGTGTAATCATTGATGAAAATAGTCAAATGAAGGGTACTAGAGTTTTTGGCCCTGTTGCTCGTGAATTGCGTGATAATGATTTTATGAAGATAGTTTCTTTAGCTCCAGAAGTATTATAAAAAAAATAAGATGGCAAAAATTAAGATAATAAAAAACGATATAGTTGTAGTAACTACTGGAAACTCAAAAGGAGTTAAAGGTAAAGTTATTAAAGTATTTCCAAAGGAAAACAAGGCTATGGTTGAAGGTGTTAATTTGATTTCTAAGCATACAAAACCAAATGCTGCAAATCCGCAAGGAGGAATTGTTAAACAAGAAGCAAAAATTCATATTTCTAACCTTGTTTTGATAGATCCTAAGTCAGGAGATCCAACTAAAGTCGGAAGAAAAAAAGAAGTTAAATCAGGTAAGTTAGTGAGATTCGCTAAAAAAACTGGAGAAGCAATTAAATAATGGAATATATACCAAGACTCAAAACAAAGTACCAAGAAGAGGTTGTAAAAAACCTTAAAGGAAACTATAAATCTGTAATGCAAGTGCCTAAATTGGTTAAGATTTGTCTTAATCAAGGAATAGGTAAAGCTGCGTCAGATAAAAAACAAATTGAGGCGGCTCATCAAGAAATGTCTATAATTGCTGGCCAGAAGGCTATGCTGACTAATTCAACTAAAGACATATCAAATTTTAAATTAAGAAAAGGTATGCCTGTTGGTGTTATGGTTACTTTAAGAGGTAATCAAATGTATGAATTTCTTGAGAGATTTATTACTTCAACTTTACCTCGTGTTCGTGATTTTTCAGGTTTACCAGTTAAAGGTTTTGATGGTAGAGGAAATTATACAATGGGAATAAAAGAACAAATAGCTTTTCCAGAAATAAGTATTGATAAAATTAAAAATATAACAGGTATGGATATTACCTTTGTAACTAGTACAGATTCAAATGAAGAATCTTTAGTTTTACTAAGGGAACTTGGATTACCTTTTCAAAAATAATATATGGCAAAAGAATCTATGAAAGCTCGTGAAGTCAAAAGAGCTAAAACTGTAGCAAAATATGCTGAAAAAAGAGCTGCTCTCAAAGCAGCTGGTGATTATGAAGGTTTACAAAAATTACCTAAAGATGCATCTCCAATTAGAATGCATAATAGGTGTAAGCTGACAGGTAGACCAAAAGGGTATATCAGACAATTTGGTATATCTAGAGTTAAATTTAGAGAAATGGCTAACTTCGGTTTAATACCTGGAGTTAAAAAAGCAAGTTGGTAACAAATAAATAATAATAAAGATGTTTACAGATCCAATAGCAGATTATTTGACGAGAGTTAGAAATGCACAAATGGCAGGCCACAAAGTTGTTGATATACCTGCATCAAATATGAAAAAATCTATAACTGAAATTTTGCACGATAAAGGTTACATTTTAAATTTTAAGTTTGAAGAGACAAAAAATAATCAAGGTAATATTAAGATTGCACTAAAGTACAGTGTTCAATCTAAATTACCTGCGATTAAGAAGTTAATTAGAATTTCGAAACCTGGATTAAGAAAGTATGCTGATGCTACTAACTTACCACGTGTAATTAACGGTTTAGGTATTGCTATAATTTCAACATCTAAAGGTTTAATTACTGACAAAGAGGCTAGAAATCTAAATGTTGGTGGTGAAGTAATATGTCACGTATATTAATTGATAAATAATAGTAATAATGTCAAGAATCGGAAATAACCCAATTACAGTTCCTGAAACAGTTAATGTTTCTTTAGAAGGTTCTGAAATAATTGTTAAAGGTAAATTAGGAGAACTTTCTCAAACTATTGATTCCTCAATAAGCGTTTCAGTTAATGAAAATATAATCTCTTTAACAAGAGAATCTGATAATAAAGATGTGAGATCTAAGCATGGATTGTATAGAGCTTTAATTTCAAATATGATTGAAGGAGTAATTAATGGTCATACCAAAAAACTTGAGTTAAGAGGTGTTGGTTACAGAGCTTCAACTCAAGGTAAGAAATTAGATATTTCTGTTGGTTATTCTCACAATATCATATTTGATATTCCTGATGAGGTAAAAGTAACTGCTGAAACAGAAAAAGGAAAAGCGCCAATTGTAACTATTTCTGGTCATGATAAACAATTGGTAGGAGCTATAGCGGCAAGAATTAGAGCTGAAAGAAAACCTGAACCATATAAAGGTAAGGGTATTAGGTATGTTGATGAATATGTAAGGAAAAAAGCAGGTAAAACTGCTGCTAAATAAAAGAATATTATAATGCAATCAAAAAAAGACGCTAGAAAGAGAGTAAGATACTCTATTAGAAAGAAGGTTTCAGGAACATCTGAAAGACCTAGACTTGCTGTTTTTAGATCAAATAAAGAGATTTATGCTCAGTTAATAGATGATGTTTCAAACGTTACATTAACGTCAGCATCTTCTGCTTCTTCTAAAGGAACAAAAACTGAACAAGCATCTGCAGTAGGAAAATTAATAGCTGATAATGCTTTAAAAGCAGGATTTAGCTCAGTAGTATTTGATAGAGGTGGTTTTTTATACCACGGTAGAGTTAAAGCACTTGCTGAATCAGCTCGTGAAGGAGGTTTAAAATTTTAAGAAATTAATATATGTTAAAATTAGCACAAAATAAAAGAGTAAATATTTCTGGAGACATTGAGTTGAAAGATAGACTTGTTGGAGTCCAAAGAGTTGTTAAAGTAACTAAAGGTGGTAGAGCTTTTAGGTTCTCAGCTATTGTCGTTGTTGGTGATGAAAAAAGTGTTGTTGGTATTGGATTAGGTAAATCTAAGGATGTAGCTACAGCTATACAGAAAGGTATTGAATCTGCTAAGAAAAATTTAGTAAGGATTCCTATATACAAGGGTACCATTCCGCATGAACAGGTAGCTAAATTTAAAGGTGCTTCTGTATTGATTAAACCTGCTTCAAATGGTACTGGTGTTAAAGCTGGTGGTGCTATGCGTGCTGTATTAGAAAGTGCTGGTGTAAAAGATATTCTTGCAAAATCTAAAGGTTCTGCAAATTCTCATAATCTAGTAAAAGCTACTCTAAAGGCACTACTTGAATTAAGAGACCCAAGAACTGTAGCTATGCAAAGAGGTGTAACAATGGATAAGGTATTTAACGGATAATTATATTATGGACAAGATTAAAATAAAACAAGTTAGGAGTAGAATTGGGAGGCCTAAAGATCAGAGAAGAACTTTAGATGCTTTGGGACTTAGAAAAATGAATGCAGTTGTTGAACATAATGCAACTCCACAAATATTAGGAATGGTAAACAAAGTTTCTCATTTAATAAATGTAGTAAAATAATATTCATATGGAATTACAAAATTTAAAACCTGTTGAAGGTTCTATAAAAAATAAAAAGAGGGCCGTAGGAAGAGGAGAAGGGTCTAAAAAAGGTGGTACTTCAACACGAGGACATAAGGGTGCAAAATCACGTTCTGGATATTCAAGAAAAATTGGATTTGAAGGTGGTCAGCAACCACTTCAAAGAAGAGTACCTAAATTTGGATTTACTTCACCAAATCGTGTTGAATATAATGGTGTTAATATTGATACTATAGAATCTTTAGTTAACTCTAAAAAACTAAAATCAAGTATTGTAAAAAAAGATTTAATGAATAATGGACTTGTTCAAAAAAATGATTTAGTTAAGATTTTAGGAAGAGGAAACCTTTCTGTTAAAATTAATATTGAGGCAGATGCTTTTTCAGCATCAGCTAAACTCTCTATTGAAAAGGCAGGTGGTACCGCAACTATCATAGAAAAGTAAAATGAAAAAATTTTTAGAAACTATTAAAAATATTTGGAAAATTGAAGAACTAAGAAATAGAATCTTAGTTACTTTAGGTATTTTAGCCATCTATAGACTTGGATCTTTTGTTGTTATTCCTGGTGTTGATCCTTCACAGCTTTCAGCTTTACAAGACCAAACTTCCGATGGACTATTAGGATTATTAAATATGTTTACTGGTGGTGCATTTTCTCAAGCCTCCATTTTTGCATTGGGAATAATGCCTTATATTTCTGCATCTATTGTTGTACAATTACTAGGTATGGCGATTCCTTATTTCCAAAAATTACAAAAAGAAGGCGAAAGTGGTAGAAGAAAGATTAATAATATCACAAGATATTTAACTATACTTATTACTGGAGGACAAGCACCAGGATATATTGCTAACCTTAAGGCAACGTTACCTGAATCAGCATTTTTATTACCTGCTGGAGGTTTTTGGGCATCTTCAATTATTATTTTAGTTACTGGTACTATGTTTGTTATGTGGTTAGGAGAAAAGATAACAGACAGAGGAATTGGTAATGGAATTTCCTTGTTAATTATGATTGGGATAATTGCTGGTTTACCACAATCTTTAATGCAAGAGTTTGTAGCTGCTTTAGGTTCAACCGGTGGTGGTTTAGTAATTTTTATGGTTGAAATGCTTGCATTGCTTATTGTTATAATGATATCCATTTTATTAGTTCAAGGAACAAGACGTATACCTGTTCAATATGCTAAACGAGTTGTTGGTAATAAACAATATGGTGGTGTACGACAGTTTATTCCTTTAAAAGTTAATGCTGCCGGAGTTATGCCAATAATATTTGCTCAAGCAATAATGTTTGTCCCAATTACATTAGTTGGATTCTCTGACAGTGAAAGTTTACAGGGAATAGCATCAGTTTTAACAGATTTTGGTGGATTTTGGTATAATTTCATGTTTTTTATAATGATTGTTCTGTTTACATATTTTTATACTGCTATTACTGTTAATCCTAACCAAATGGCTGATGATATGAAAAAAAATGGTGGATTTATACCAGGTATAAAACCAGGAAGAGCAACATCTGATTATCTTGATGCAGTAATGTCACGTATTACATTTCCGGGATCATTATTTTTAGGTTTTGTTGCAATACTTCCTGCTTTTGCTATGGCTGCTGGTGTAAACATGCAGTTCGCTCAGTTTTATGGAGGTACTTCATTATTAATTTTAGTTGGTGTGATTTTAGATACACTTCAACAAATTGAAAGTCATCTACTAATGCGTCATTATGACGGGTTAATGGATTCAGGGAGGATAAAGGGAAAATCTTCTGGAAATATGATGTAATCATTTTATATGATAAATTATAAATCAGAAGAAGAGATAGATTTAGTTAGAAAAAGTTCTTTACTTGTTGCTAATACCCATGCAGAAATTGCAGGGCTTATTAAACCTGGGATAACAACTTTAGCATTAGATAAAATTGCTGAAGAATTTATTAGAGATAATGGTGGTGAACCTGCTTTTAAGGGATATAATGGTTTTCCTAATACCCTTTGTATGTCACCAAATCATCAAGTAGTACACGGTATTCCAAATAGTAATGTATTAAAAAATGGAGATATTCTATCAGTTGATTGTGGCGTGTTAATGAATGATTACTATGGGGACTCCGCTTATACTTATGAAGTTGGTATTGTTAATGATAGTACTAAAAAGTTACTTGAAGTTACAAAAGAATCACTTTTAAAAGGAATTGAAATGGCTTGTGTTGGAAATAGAATTGGTGATATCAGTTCAGCTATTCAAAATTATGCTGAATCTTTTGGTTATTCAGTTGTAAGAGAGTTAGTAGGTCATGGTTTGGGAAAAAAATTACACGAATCTCCTGAAGTACCTAATTATGGTAAATCTGGAAATGGAATTATTCTTAAAGAAGGTTTAGTAATTGCAATTGAACCAATGATTAATATGGGTAAAAGAGGTATAAAGCAACATAACGATGGATGGACAATAACAACTATTGATAATAAACCATCTGCACATTTTGAACACACTATTGTTGTTCGAAAAGGAAAGGCGGAAATATTATCAAGTTTTGTAGATATAGAAAAAAAAATAAATGGCTAAACAAGGAAATATAGAATTAGATGGCGTAATAGTGCAAGCATTATCAAATGCAATGTTTAGAGTTGAACTTGAAAATGGACATGAAGTTGTTGCACATATTTCTGGTAAAATGAGAAAATTCTATATAAAACTATTAACTGGCGATAAAATAAAACTTGAGATGTCTCCTTACGATTTAACAAAAGGAAGAATAACTTACAGGTACTAATTAAAAAAAAGAAAATGAAAGTACGAGCATCAGTAAAAAAAAGAAGTGAAGATTGCATCATCGTGAAAAGAAAAGGTCGCGTTTATGTAATCAATAAAAAAAACCCTAGATATAAACAAAGACAAGGTTAAAAATGGCAAGAATACAAGGTATTGATTTACCAAAAAATAAAAGAGGAGTTATTGGATTAACTTATGTATATGGAATTGGTTCATCTTTTGCAAAAGCAATTTTAGATGAAGCAAAAATTTCTCATGATATTAAGGTTCAAGATTGGACAGATGAACAAGCAAGTGCTATCAGAGCTATTATAGCTGATAACTACACAGTAGAAGGAGAATTAAGAGCTGAGACTAAGATGAGTATTAAGCGACTAATGGATATTGGTTGTTATAGAGGTATACGTCACAGAACTGGCTTACCTCTGAGAGGACAGAAAACTAAAAACAACTCTAGAACTAGAAAAGGAAAAAGGAAAACAGTTGCTAACAAAAAGATTGCAACTAAATAAAACATAGTATGGCTAAAACAACAAAAAAAAATACAGTAAGAGTTGAAGCAGAGGGACAAGCGCATATTCATGCGAGCTTCAATAATATTATCATTTCACTAACAAATAACAGTGGACAAGTAATTTCTTGGTCATCTGCGGGTAAAATGGGATTTAGAGGATCAAAGAAGAACACTCCTTATGCTGCTCAGATGGCAGCGGAAGATTGTTCAAAAGTTGCTCTTGAGAAAGGTCTAAAAAGAGTAAAGGTTTATGTTAAGGGACCTGGTCAAGGTAGAGAATCTGCAATTAGATCGATTCATAATTCAGGAATTATCGTAACAGAAATTATTGATATTACTCCATTACCACATAATGGATGTAGACCACCTAAGAAAAGAAGAGTTTAATTAATTATATTAAAAAAAATGGCAAGATATACAGGCCCAACATCAAGAATAGCAAGAAGATTCGGAGAACCAATTTTTGGTCCAGATAAAGCTTTAGCAAAAAAAGCTTATGGTCCCGGACAGCATGGTAATCAACGTAGAAGAGGAAAAGAATCTGCTTATGGTGTGCAGTTAATGGAAAAGCAAAAAGCTAAATTTACTTATGGTATCTTAGAGAAGCAATTTTCTAATTTGTTTAAAGAGGCGCTCAGAAGAAAAGGAGTTACAGGTGAAGTTTTACTTCAAATGTGTGAGATGCGTTTAGATAATGTTGTATTTAGATTAGGACTTGCTCCTACAAGAAGAGCAGCAAGACAATTGGTGACGCATAATCATATCACTGTTAATGGTGATAATATTAATATACCTTCTTTTGCCTTGAGAGTTGGTGATCTAGTATCTATTAGAGAAAGATCAAAATCTTTAGAAGTAATTGACAATGCAATTGCTTCTAATAAAATTCAAATGGAATGGCTTGAATTTAATTCAGAAACAAAAGTTGGTAAGGTAATAGCTGCACCTGAAAGAATTCAGATTCCAGAGAATATTAAAGAACAAGTAATAGTAGAGTTATACTCCAAATAAAATAATTAAAAAATTAAATATGTCAATTTTAAATTTTCAAAAGCCTGATGAGGTTATAATGATAAATGAGGAAGCTAATCAAGGAAATTTCGAGTTTCGTCCTCTTGAACCTGGATATGGTTTAACTGTTGGTAATGCTTTAAGAAGAGTTTTGTTATCATCTTTAGAAGGATTTGCTATTACATCAATTAAGATAACTGGTGTTGATCATGAATTTTCTACTATTGAAGGTGTTGTTCAGGATATAGCAGAAATTATTTTAAATATCAAGCAAGTTAGGTTCAAGCAACAAATTGATTCTGTTGTATCTGAAGTTGCTACTCTTAAAGTTACAAAGAGTGATAATGTAACTGCAGCTGATATTGCAAGTAGTTTATCTAATTTTCAAGTTCTTAATACTGACCAAGTAATATGTGAAATGAATAAATCTGTTACTTTTGAGATGGAATTTACTATTTCAAAGGGAAGAGGATATGTTCCTGCAGATGAAAATATAGATGAAGATGCTTCAATTGGTACAATTGCGATTGATTCAATTTTTACTCCAATTAAAAATGTTAATTATAATATAGAAAATTATAGAGTAGGTCAGAAGACCGATTTCGAGAAGTTAAATTTCAATATTACAACTGATGGTTCAATTGAACCAAAAAATGCGTTAACTGAAGCTTCTAAGATTCTTATTCAGCATTTCATGCTTTTTTCTGATGAGAAAATTAATTTAGAGGAGGAAATAGTTGATGATTTTGATGAAGATACACTACACATGCGACAACTTTTAAAAACTGAATTAACTGAATTTGGTTTGTCAGTTAGAGCACTAAATTGTTTGAAAACTGCTGAGGTGTTTACTTTAGGTGAGTTGGTTTCATTTAAAAAATCAGATATGTTAAAGTTTAGAAACTTTGGTAAAAAATCACTTACTGAGTTAGAAGATTTAGTTTCCGAGAAAGGATTAACATTTGGTTTTGATGTTGAAAAGTATAATTAAAGAATAAAAGATTAGAATAAAATGAGACACGGAAAAAAGTTTAATCACTTAAGTAGAAAATCTGCACATAGGAAAGCAATGCTTTCAAATATGGCATGTTCATTAATTGAGCATAAGCGTATTAAAACTACATTGGCAAAAGCAAAAGCTCTTAGAGTATATATAGAACCTTTAATTACTAAATCTAAGAATGATACAACTCACTCAAGAAGAATTGCTTTTTCTTATTTAAAACAAAAAGAAGCAATTACAGAATTATTCAGTGATATTGCAACAAAGGTTTCAGATAGACAAGGAGGCTACACAAGAATTCTTAAACTTAGTAATAGGCTTGGTGATAATGCTCAGATGGCTCTTATTGAGTTAGTTGATTATAATGAGGAATATACAACAAATAAGCCTAAGAAATCAAAATCAAGAAGAACAAGGAAAAAGAATTTAGATCAATCTACAATAACTGAATCTAATAAAGATAATATTATAGAGGATGTAATTACTTCAGAAATTATAGACGTTGCTACTAGTGAGAATGTAGAAGAGAATATTGTTGAAAAAAAATCATCTGATGTAAAAGATGAAAGTAATATAAAAACAGAAAAAGAAGTTACTGACGCTGAAAATAAAGAGGAAAAAGGAGAGTAGTATTTAATCTTCTTTTTTAATATTTAATTAAGGGTAAGGCTTTGGCTTTACCTTTTTTTTTAAAATAAAATGAAATATAACAAGAAAAAGAATGCAGTTTTATTATTAGAAGATGGCACTGTCTTTCATGGAAAAGCTAACGGTATTGATGGAATAGCTACTGGTGAGTTGTGTTTTAATACTGGTATGACTGGTTATCAGGAAGTATTTACTGATCCTTCTTATTTTGGGCAATTAATGATAACTACCAATGCTCATATAGGTAATTATGGTGTAAAGAAAGAGGAATCTGAGTCATTAGATTTAAAAATATCAGGATTAATCTGCAAGAATTTTAATAATGGTTTTTCTAGAGAAGGAGGAGATACTGATTTACAAACATTTTTTGTTAACCAGAACAAAATTGTAATTTCTGATATTGATACTAGAGCAGTTGTACATCATATTAGAGATAAGGGAGCTATGAATGCTGTAATTTCAACATCTATATTAGATTTAAATGAGCTTTCTAATATTCTTAGTAAAGTTCCTTCAATGAATGGATTAGAGCTTTCATCTTCTGTTTCAACAAATAAATCATATACTTTAGGAGATAAGAATTCAGATATTAAAATTGCTGTTTTAGATCTTGGAGTTAAAAAAAACATATTAAAATGTTTAACCGAAAGAGGTTGTTTGCTTAAGGTTTTTCCAATGAATACCAAATATGATGAAATGAAAATGTGGCAACCAAATGGTTTCTTTTTATCAAATGGTCCAGGTGATCCATCTGCTATGCCAAATGTGATTACAGAAGTTAAGAAAATAATAAAAGATGGAAGAGCTGTCTTTGGTATTTGCTTAGGTCATCAAGCTATAGCAATTTCTGAAGGAATTTCAACTTATAAAATGCATAACGGTCACAGAGGAATTAATCATCCTGTAAAGAATTTAGAGACTGGTAAAGCAGAAGTTACATCACAAAACCATGGATTTGGAATATCAAAAGAAGATATATTTGAAAATTCTAATATTAAGATTACACATATTAATTTAAATGATGATACTGTTGAAGGTATTAGATTGATAAATAATAATTGTTTCTCTGTTCAATATCATCCAGAATCCTCTCCAGGACCACATGACTCAAGATATTTATTTGATAATTTTATTAATAATATTAAAAAAATAAATGAGTAAAATCACTAAAATTCATTCAAGGCAAATATTAGATTCTCGTGGTAATCCTACAATTGAAGCTGAGGTTTATACATCAGATGGTATTATATCAAGAGCAGCTGTCCCCTCAGGAGCTTCAACTGGTCGTTATGAAGCTGTAGAGTTAAGAGATAATGATAATAAGGTTTATTTAGGTAAAGGAGTTTTAAAGGCTGTGAAAAATGTAAATACTATAATTAATGAAGCATTATGTGGAATCGATGTAACTAATCAAAGATTAATCGATACCAAAATGATTAATTTAGATGGTACTAGCGAAAAGAAAATATTAGGTGCTAATTCAATGCTTGCTGTATCTTTAGCATGTTCGAAAGCTTCCTCATTAGTATCAAGAACTTCACTTTATAAACATATTGGTGGAGAACTGGCAACGGAATTACCTATTCCAATGATGAACATATTAAACGGTGGGTCTCATGCTGATAATAGTATTGATTTTCAAGAGTTTATGGTTATGCCAGTTGGTGCAAATTGTTTCTCAAAAGCATTACAAATGGGGACAGAAGTATTTCATCATTTAAAGGCTGAACTTAAAAAGCATGGATATTCTACTAATGTTGGAGACGAAGGTGGTTTTGCTCCAAATTTATCATCTAATGAGCAAGCTATAGAAATAGTTTTAAAATCTATTGAATCTGCTGGATATCGTCCTGGTGAAGATATGTATATCGCAATAGATGCAGCAGCTTCTGAATTCTACGATTCAAAAGAGAAATTATATCACTTTCATCAATCAAGTGGTGAAAAACTTACACCACTTCAAATGGTTGATTACTGGAAAGATTGGACTAAGAAATATCCAATTTTATCAATTGAGGATGGATTAGATGAAGATGATTGGGATGCTTGGAAAGCTTTGACAATAAAGATAGGAGATAAAGTACAGCTTGTTGGTGATGATTTATTTGTAACTAATGTAAATCGACTTACAACGGGAATAGAAAACAAAATTGCAAATTCAATTTTGATTAAAGTTAATCAGATTGGTACTTTAAGTGAAACTGTTGATGCTATAAATCTTGCAAAGGATAATAGCTATACTACTATTATGAGTCACAGATCTGGAGAGACTGAAGATACAATTATTGCTGATCTTGCAGTTGCTTTTAATTGTGGGCAAATCAAAACAGGATCTGCTTCAAGATCTGATAGAATAGCTAAATATAATCAGCTTTTAAGAATTGAAGAAGAACTTGGTGAAAAGGCGATTTACACAGGAAAGGATTTCAAATTTCTAAAAAAATAAATACATGAATAATTTAAAAAATTTAAAATGAGTAAAACAGCAGAATTACATTATAATGGTAAAATTTACAAACTTCCAATTGTAACTGGATCAGAAAATGAAAATGCATTAGATATTAGTAAGTTGCGTGGAGAATCAGGTCTAATAACATTAGATCGTGGATTTAAGAATACTGGTTCATGTGAAAGTGCTATAACTTTTTTAAATGGTGAGGAAGGAGTACTTAAATACAGAGGATATTCAATTGAGGAATTAGCTGAAAAATCTACTTTCTTAGAAGTTTCTTTTTTATTAATTTATGGCGAATTGCCAACCCAAAGTGAACTTGACACTTTTACTAAAGATATAACAGAACATTCTTTAGTTCATGAAGATGTCAGAGCAATATTAGATGGTTATCCCTCAAAGGCCCATCCTATGGGAGTATTGTCTTCTCTTGTGTCGTCATTAACTGCTTTTTATCCAAGATCTTTGGATCCTAATCGATCTTCTGAACAAGTTGAAGGAACAATTATCAGAGCTTTAGCAAAATTACCTACTCTTGCAGCTTGGAGTTATAAAAATCGCGTGCGACAACCAATCGTATATCCTAAAAATCATTTAAGCTATTCTGCAAATTTTATGCAGATGATGTTTTCTTTACCGACAACTGATTACGTAGTGAGTCCCGTAATTGCAAAAGCTATTGATAAACTATTAATTTTGCATGCTGATCATGAGCAGAATTGCTCAACTTCAACTGTAAGAGTAGTTGGATCCTCTCATGCAAGCTTGTATGCTTCAGTTTCTGCAGGTATTGCAGCCCTATGGGGACCTCTTCATGGAGGTGCTAATCAAGCAGTAATTGAAATGCTTGAAGAAATTAAGTTAGATGGTGGTGATGTTGACAAATTTGTAGCTAAGGCAAAAGATAAAAACGATTCTTTTCGTTTGATGGGTTTTGGGCATCGAGTTTATAAAAGTTTTGATCCTCGTGCTACAATTATTAAAAAAGCTGCAGATGATGTTTTAACAGAACTAAATGTAGTTGATCCTGTTCTTGAAATAGCAAAGAAGTTAGAAAGAGTAGCTTTAGAGGATGATTATTTTAAATCAAGAAATCTTTATCCAAATGTCGATTTTTATTCAGGAATAATATACAGAGCTTTAGGAATCCCAACAGATATGTTTACAGTAATGTTTGCCTTAGGTAGGCTTCCAGGTTGGATTGCGCAGTGGAAAGAAATGAGAGAGAATCATGAGCCAATTGGTAGACCTAGACAAGTTTATACTGGAGAAAATGCTAGACCTTATGTTGATTTAGAAAACAGATAAATATTTAATAGTGGGTTATAAATCTTTAAAAGCATGTATTTCTGATTTAAATTCTGTTAACGAACTTAAAAAGATTAAAGAAGAAATAAATCCAGAATTAGAGATGGCCTCAATTCATCTTGAAGAGTTTGCTAATGGAGGAAAAGCAATTCTTTTTGAGAATATTAAAAATTGTAATTATAGAGCAGTTTCTAATATTTTTGGTACGTTATCAAGAAGTAGGTATATATTTCGTGATAGTTTGCGGATTGTGAAAGATTTAATTGCTATAAAAACAAACCCAATAGGTGCTTTTAAAAATTTACCTCGTACTATTTTTGCTGTCTTAAATGGTATTTATGCATTACCAAAAAAAGTTAGATTTCAAGGATTTGAAGAAATTACTATTAAAGATTTGCCTCAGATTAAATGCTGGAAAAATGATGGCGGATCATTTATTACCTTACCACAAGTTTATTCAGAAGATATAAATAATCCTGGTATTCTAAATTCAAATCTAGGTATGTATAGAATCCAATTGACTGGTAATGATTATATATTAAATAAAGAAATTGGTATGCATTATCAATTGCATAGAGGTATTGGAGTGCATCAAAAGAAAGCCAATATAAAAGGAAGGCCTTTAAAAGTATCTATTTTTATTGGTGGTCCTCCAGCACATACTTTTGCTGCTGTCATGCCACTACCAGAAGGAATGAGTGAAATTTCTTTTGCTGGTGTTTTAGGAAAAAAAAGATTTAGATATTCTAAAAAAGATGGTTATACAATATCAGCAGATGCTGATTTTGTAATCTGTGGCGAGTTGCATCCAAATGAATTAAAGCCTGAAGGGCCTTTTGGTGATCATCTAGGATATTATAGTTTGAAGCATGATTTTCCTTTATTGCGAGTTCATAAAGTATATGCTAAGAAAAATGGAATATGGCCTTTTACTGTTGTTGGAAGGCCACCACAAGAAGATTCTCAATTTGGATCTCTTATTCATGATATTACTGATAATGTAATTGAAAAAGAAATTCCAGGTTTAAAGGCAGTAAATGCAGTTGATGAATCTGGAGTACATCCGTTATTATTGGCTGTTGGTTCAGAAAGATATACTCCTTATAATCCTGTTAAACAACCACAAGAAATTTTAACTATTGCAAATCATATTTTAGGTACTGGCCAAATGAGTTTAGCAAAGTATTTATTTATATGTGATGATGAGACTTTAGTTGACGTCAATGATGAGAAAGCCTATTTTACACATTTTCTTGAAAGAGTTGATTGGAAAAGAGATTTGCATTTTCAAACTAAAACAACTATTGATACATTAGATTATAGTGGAGATGATTTAAATAAAGGATCGAAATTAGTTTTAGCAGCAGCTGGAGATGTAAAAAGAAAATTAATTAAGGATATTTCATATTTAACTCTTTCAAAAAATATACTTAATGCTCGATTAGTTAGTGCAGGTAATTTAGTTGTTGAGGGAAATGGAAGTATTGAAGATTTAGTAATTTCATTAGAATCACATAGCTTAGATGGAATTGCCCTAATTACAATTGTAGATGATGCGATTTTTACTGCAGAAGATTTCTCAAATTGGTTGTGGGTTACTTTTACTAGATCAAATCCTGCAAATGATATGCATGGATTAAATTCTCAAATTATTAATAAACATTTTTCATGCACAATTCCTGTTATTGATGCTAGAATTAAACCGCATCACGCACCTGTGTTAAAAAGATAGCATAACTACACAATTTCTTTTACTGTCTGCTTTTTCAAAAAAATCTAGAGTAATTAACTTTATTTCTTAAATTTTCTCCACTTCTTTTTAGTTTTACCATTTTTTAAGATTTTATAAAGAGGAGCATTTTCAAATCCTTTAGGTAATACTAATTTGTTTACTTCTTTACCAATTAAACTTTCTATATCCATAAAATTTTTAACCTGTTTGGAATTTATAAGGGTTATTGCTTCTCCAGTTCTATCTGCTCTTGCTGTTCTTCCTATTCTGTGTACATAGTCCTCAGCGTCATGTGGAACTTCATAGTTAATTACTATTTCAATCCCTTTAATATCAATCCCTCTTGATAAAATATCAGTAGCAACTAAAATTCTAATTTTCTTATTTTTAAAATCTCGAATAGTTTGCTCTCTTTGCATTTGATCTAATCCTGAATGCATTTCACTTGCTCTCATTCCAGATTTGTTTAATGTTTGTTTAATTTCCTTTACATTTTTAATGCTTGAAGCAAATATTAGAACATGACTTAGATCCTTACCTCTTAACTTTAATATTTCTCTTACTAATTTTACTTTTTGGTTGTCGTTTACCATATACGCATTTTGTGTAAGTCCTTCAGCAGGTTTTGAAATTGCTAAGCTTATACTCTTTGGATCTTTTAATAATGTATTTGCTAGTTTTCTGATTTTTGGAGGCATTGTTGCAGAAAAAAGTAGGTTTTGTCTATTTTTTGGTAATTGTTTAGCAATTAACATTATGTCATCATAAAACCCCATATCTAACATTCTGTCAGCTTCATCCAAAATAAGATAATCTACATGAGAAGTGTCAAAGTAATCAAAATCCAAATGAGCGAGTAATCTTCCTGGAGTACAAATAATTATATCGGCACCTTTTTTTAAGGCTTGCTTTTGATTGTCAAATTCAACTCCTGTACCTCCTCCATATACTGGGTATGATGAAGAATTAGTAAAATATGAAAATCCTTCGATTTGCATGTCGATCTGTTTTGCTAGCTCTCTAGTTGGTGCAATTATAATAGCTTTCACTTTATTACAAATATCTATTTTGGTTAGATTATCTAAAATTGGTAATACAAATGCAGCTGTTTTTCCTGTTCCTGTCTGTGCGCAAGCAATTAAATCAACTCCTTGTTGTATTATTGGTATTGCTTTTTCTTGAATTGGAGTTGCTTTAATAAATCCCATCATATCAAGACCTTCTCTTAATTCTTTACCAAATTTAAATTGTGTAAAATTCATTATGTAAACATACTAAAAGGAAAGTGTTTAATCAGTTAGTATTAAACTGATTATTTTGTGCTATCAATGATTTTGTTAATTTTTTTTAGAATGGCGAAGAAAGTATCCATTTCTTCTTTTTCAAAATGTGATTTAACATTCTCGTTAAAATCAATTACAACCTTTTTTGCTATTTCTCTTCTGTTTATTCCCAATGGAGTTAGATGAATAACTGATTTTCTTTTATCATTTGGATCTGATCTTCTTTCAATTACCTTATGTTCTTCTAATTTAATTAAATATCTAGACAAAGATGTTGCTTCCATCCCCATATTTGGACCTAATTGTGTTGATGGTGTGCCTTCGTATATATCAATATTTAATAAAACCATACCAAGAGCCATACTCGCCATGTACTCACTTGCAGTTCGATTATATAATTTTGAAATATTATACCAAGTTTTCCTAATGTTATAATCAATTGTATCTTCTTGTTCCATTTTTTTTACTAAAATAACAAAAATTTCACATCCAACTAAATCTATTGTTTTTCATATTTTATATGATTAAAATTTATATTTTTATGACATTATAAAATAACTATATGAATTATCTATCTCCACTAGAAATGTTTTACAAATGGGAATCTCAAAATCCCAATGAAATTTATTTGTCTCAACCAATTGATAATGTTTGGCATAATTGGACTTGGAAGGATTATGGCTTAGAAGTTAGAAAAATGGCGTCTTATCTACAGTCATTAAATTTACCTCAAAATAGTAAAATTGCCTTATTGTCTAAAAATTGTGCTCATTGGCTAATGGCTGATATGGCAATTATGATGAGTGGTCATATATCTGTACCAATATACCCTAATTTAAATTCTGAAACATTAGAAAAAATTTTAACTCATTCTGAGTCTAAATTGTTATTTGTTGGAAAGCTTGATAATTTCTCGTCGATGAAGAAAGGTGTTCCTTCTAATATTGATTGTATAACTTTTCCTTTTTATTCTGAGAATTTTCCAAGATGGGATGAGTTAATTAAAGATGTTGAACCTATTACAGATAATCTCATTAGAGATTCTTCAGATCTTGCTACTATCATTTATACTTCAGGAACTACAGGAGCTCCAAAAGGAGTTATGCATACATTTTATAATTTTTCTTTCTCAACTACTAATGCTGTAAATACTTTAAACTTAGGAGGAAGTATTTTCTTTTCTTATTTACCTTTGTGTCATATTGCTGAAAGGTTATTAGTTAATATGGGTAGTTTATATAGTGGAGGGAGAGTTTACTTTGCTGAGAGTCTCGATACTTTCACTTTTAATCTTCAGGAGGCATCTCCCACAGTTTTTTTAGGTGTCCCAAGAATCTGGTCTAAGTTCCAACAAGGAATTTTAAAAAAATTACCACAATGGAAACTTACTCTTTTACTTAATATTCCATTCGTTTCATCATTAATTAAGAAAAAGATAAAGAAAGGTCTTGGTTTATCAAATGCAACAAATATCTTTACAGGTGCAGCACCAACTCCATCAGCTTTAATTAAGTGGTTTTCTCGATTAGATATTAAAATTCAAGAGGCTTATGCTATGACTGAAAATACTTGCTATTCTCATGTTAGCTTGAGTAATAAAATTAAAGTAGGTTCTGTAGGTCAGCCATTGCCTCTTTGTCAAGTAAAACTATCAGAAAAAAATGAAATTTTAATTAAGCACGATGCATTAATGACTGGTTATTATAAAGATAAAAAAGAAACAAATAACACCATTATTGACGGATGGCTATATACTGGTGATCAAGGTTCTATTGATAAGAGTAATTTCTTAACTATTACTGGAAGAGTAAAAGATTTATTTAAAACTAGTAAAGGGAAATATGTCGCTCCATCTCCAATTGAAATGATGCTTTCGGTAAATAATGACATAGAACAGACTTGTGTTGTTGGTACTGCACTTCCTCAACCAATTGCAATCATTGTTTTAACTCATTTAGGTAAAGCAAAGAGTAAGGAGGACTTAATGTCTTCTTTAAACTTAACTTTAGATATAGTTAATCCTAAACTAGATAATCATGAAAAAATACATAATTTTATTGTTGTTAGTGATGAATGGACAGTAGAAAACAAACTTCTTACACCAACAATGAAAATTAAACGAAACGAAATTGAAAGTATTTATAAGCATAAGTACTTAGCTTGGTATGATGGAAAAAGAATATGTTTTGACTAAGTTTTTAGTTTCTTTTTTTTAGCTGCAGGAAACAAAATATTGTTTAAAATTAGTCGATAACCTGGAGAATTTGGGTGAAGAGATAAATCTGTTTTAGGGTCACCAACTTTATGTTGATAGTCTTCTGGATCATGTCCCCCATAAAAAGTCCATGTTCCATTACCTATTTTTCCATGTATGTATCTTGCTTCATTCTTTGATTTGGTTTCTCCCATTATCAATACATCTGATTTTATATATTCATTCTTAAATGCTGTAGTTTGTCCCATAAAACCTGCAATCACTTGAGAATGATTCTGGCATAGCATTGTTGGAACCGGATCCCATTTAGCTGAAAAATCAAATAATGTGAAAAAGTCAATTTTTGGATTTAACTTTCGTGTTTGTGTCGCATCAATAGATGAAAACTCATATTTATTTGGATTTTTTTCTAGTGTAAAATCTTTGAATGCAAATGTTTTTGAAAAATCTAAATTTTCTTGAATATTATCATCTAGCTTATCACCATCAAACATAGGTCCACATATATCAATATTCTCAGAAGCTAAAGCAATATCATAACTATCAGTTGCTGAACACATTGCAAATAAGAATCCACCTGAGTATACAAATTCTTTTATTTTCTTTGCAACCGCAAGTTTTGATTTAGAGACTTTATTATATCCTAATTCTTTTGCTAGCTTTTCTGATTCTTTTTTATTTTCTTTATACCATGTGGCATTTTTAAATGATGAATAAAATTTCCCATATTGACCAGTAAAATCTTCATGATGAAGATGAAGCCAGTCATAAATTGGTAGTAAATTGTTAAGGACTTCTGTGTCATAAATAACTTCATAAGGAATTTCTGCGTAACTTAAAGCCATTGTAACTGCATCATCCCATGGTTGTTTATTTTTAGGTGAATAAATAGCAATTTTGGGTGCCTTTTCAAGTCTGACTACATCTTGATTTACTTCTGGGCTCGAAATTGATTGTAGGATAATGGTAGATTGAATGTCTGCAATAATGTTATAAGATACATTTCTCAACTTACATTCTTTTTCTATATCTAGGTTTTGTTTTATTAAAAAACTACCTCCTTGATAATTTAACAGCCAATCTACTTTAATGTCACGTTCAATAGCATAATAGGCAATTCCATATGCTTTTAAATGATTTTGCTGATTTTCATCCATAGGGATAAAAATATATGAAGCATTTACTGAAATCGATAAGCTAAATACTATAATTAAAGTAAGTATTTTCTTTGCTTTTCTAGAAAGGATCATTCTTTGTTTCTTGGTTCATGCTTGAAGACATTGATATCATAGACGAATTATTGTCATTATCATCAAAGTCACCTTCCTCAAAGTAATCTAGATCTGAAAATTTAGCGAATTCTCCGATGAATTTTAATCTAACATTTTTTAACGAACCATTTCTGTGTTTTGCAATAATTAATTCTCCTTGCCCTCTTGAATCATCTCCGTTGTCCCATTCGTATATTTTATAATACTCAGGACGATAAATAAATGTAACTATATCAGCATCTTGTTCAATTGCTCCTGATTCTCTTAAATCAGAAAGCATTGGTCTTTTACTTCCTACACCTGTTCTGCTCTCAACACCTCTATTAACTTGGGATAGGGCGATTACTGGGATTTTTAATTCTTTAGCAATTCCCTTTAAAGATCTTGATATTGTTGAAATCTCTTGCTCTCTATTTCCTGAATTGCCACCCGCTTGCATTAGTTGAAGATAATCTATCATAATTATTTTTACTGCATGATTCTTAACAAGTCTTCTAGCTTTTGCTCTTAGTTCAAAAATAGTTAGGGCAGGAGTATCGTCAATAAATATAGGCGCTTCAGAAAGATGTTTGATTTTTTCATGTAGTTGAACCATTTCGTGATCAGCAAGATCACCTTTTCTAAGTTTTGAAGCTCCTAATTCAGCTTCACTAGCAATTAATCTATTTACTAATTGTTCAGATGACATTTCTAAAGAAAAGAATCCAATTGGTGTGTTGTGTTCTACAGCTATATTTCTGGCCATGGTTAGAGCAAAAGCAGTTTTACCCATTCCTGGTCTGGCAGCACAAATCACTAAATCTGATTGTTGCCAACCTGATGTTACTCTATCTAAGTTAGTAAATCCTGATGGTATTCCACTTAAACCATCTTCCTTGTTTCTTAGAGTTTCTATATTTTCCAATGCTCCTTTAATTAAGGTGCTCATTTTGTCGTAACTTTTTCTTAATGTTCCTTCTGTAACAGTAAATAGTTCAGCTTCAGCATTATTTAGTAAATCAAAAATATCAACTGCATCATCAAATGCATCTGTACTTATTCTTCTCGATATATTTATTAAAGATCTTTTAATAAACTTTTCAGCAATAATACGCGCATGAAATTCAGTATTTGATGATGAGGCTACATTATTTGTAAGTTCAGATATATAAGCCAAACCACCAATGTTATCAAAATTTTCTAATCTTTTAAGTTCCTCTGAAACTGTAAGAATATCAACTGGCTTAGTATTGTTAAATAAATTTACTATTGCTTCAAATATTTTTTGATGTTTAGGAACATAGAAATATTCAGCTTGTAATGAATCGATAGCATCAGATAAAGATTCATTATCAATCAATAATGCACCAAGTACTGCTTGTTCAAGCTCAATTGCTTGGGGTTGAAGTTTCCCTTCTATTTGATTTGTTGGTGTTGCTTTTAATTTTCTTTCTCCTACTCTTTTCGCCATTTTATTCTTTTATTTCTCCCATATTAGAGAATTTTTCCATTCTATTATTAACAAGTGTGTCTTTATCGATTACCTTTAACTCGTTTATAACACTTACAATTTTCTTTTTTACTATCTTAAATGTTTCTTCTGGAAAAGTATGAGCTCCACCTAATGGTTCTTTAATAATTTCATCAACTAGACCAATCTTCTTCATATCTTTTGCTGTCAATTTAAGTGCATCAGCAGCTGTTTCTTTATGTTCCCAATTTCCCCACAAAATTGTAGAGCAATTTTCAGGTGAAATTACAGAGTACCAAGAATTATTTAGCATTAATATTTTGTCTCCAACTCCAATTCCTAAAGCTCCCCCAGATGCGCCTTCTCCAATTATAATAATTATTATCGGAACAGTTAGCTGTGTCATTTCTAGAATATTATTGGCAATTGCTTGCCCCTGTCCCCTCTCTTCTGCTTCTAGTCCAGGAAAGGCTCCTGGAGTATCAATAAAGCATATAATTGGTTTGTCAAATTTTTCAGCCATCTTCATAAGTCTCAGAGCTTTTCTGTAACCTTCTGGATTCGCCATTCCGAAATTTCTATATTGTCTTTCTTTGGTTGTTCTTCCTTTTTGTTGACCAATAAACATGACAGATTGTTCGTTAATTGTTCCCCATCCACCAATCATAGCTTTATCATCTTTCACGCCTCTGTCTCCGTGTAATTCAATAAAATCACCATTTGATAAAGCATTAAAGTAATCTAATGAGTATGGTCTTTGTGGATGGCGAGATAATTGTACTTTTTCCCATGACGATAGGTTGTTGTAAATTTCTTTTCTGCTTATACTAATTTGTTTTTCTATATCAGAAACTGTTTTACTAACATCAACGGCCTTATCTAATCCTAACTCTTTAGCTTTTTCTAATTTCTTTGTTAGCTCTTCTATTGGTTTTTCAAATGCTAAATATTTCATGTATTTTCATTTATGATATTTAACAAAGTTAAATAAAATGATGAATGATTAGCTATATATTTTAAGTTGATTATTTTTGTTGTTGAAAACTTATCTTATGATTTTATAATGATTACTTATCCAAATGCTAAGATTAATTTAGGATTAAACATTATCAGTAAGAGATCTGATGGTTATCACGATATTAATTCTATTTTTTATCCAATAAAAACTATATTTGATATTTTGGAAATTCTTCCTTCAAAAATGTTTTCCTTTTCAAGTAGTGGAATAGCAATCCCTGATGGAAAAAACATTTGTATTACTGCATTTGAACTAATTAGAAGAGATTATAATATTTCAAATGTTAAGATACATTTGCATAAACAGATACCTATTGGAGCAGGGCTTGGTGGAGGTTCTTCTGATGGAGCTTTTACTCTTCTTTCTCTTAACAAAATTTTCAATTTAAGTTTATCTGATAATCAATTAAGGAAATATGCATTAGAGTTAGGTGCCGACTCCCCTTTTTTTATCGAAAATATCCCCACATTCAATCATGGTATTGGAGAGAAAATGTCAAAAATTAATATTAATTTATCATCTTTTAAATTTAAATTTTTTTTTCCAGATTTACATATTAGTACTGCAGAGGCTTACAGTAACTTGAACTTTAAATCGACAGAAAATTCTATAAAAGAGATAATTAAACAGCCAATAAGGAATTGGAAGAATATTCTTAAAAATGACTTTGAGATTTCTGTGTTTAATAAATATCCAGATTTGAAAAAGGTGAAAGAAAGATTTTATAATGAAGGCGCATTATACTCTAGTATGACTGGTAGTGGTAGTGTAATTTATGCAATATTTGATAAAGATTAAAAAATCTATATATAAAGCTCTTAACCATTCATTGTAACTAAAAACTCTGTATTATCTTTAGTCTTCTGTAATCTATCCTTCATAAATTCAATTGCTTCGATTGGATTCATATCTGCAAGATAATTTCTTAAAACCCAAATTCTTTGAATATATTCCTTATCTAATAATAAATCTTCTCTTCTTGTAGATGATGCTACTAGGTCAACAGCAGGGTATATTCTTCTGTTAGCAATTTTTCTGTCAAGTTGTAATTCCATATTCCCAGTACCTTTGAATTCTTCGAAAATAACTTCATCCATTTTACTTCCAGTATCAGTTAATGCTGTTGCAAGGATTGTTAGAGAACCACCGTTTTCAATCTTTCTTGCCGCTCCAAAAAATCTTTTGGGTTTATGAAGTGCATTTGCATCAACTCCACCACTGAGAATCTTTCCTGATGCAGGTTGCACAGTATTGTATGCTCTGGCTAACCTTGTTATTGAGTCTAAAAGAACAACTACATCATGTCCACATTCTACCATTCTTTTTGCTTTCTCAAGTACCATGTCGGCAACTTTGACATGTCTGCTTGCAGGCTCATCAAATGTTGATGCAATTACTTCTGCATTTACACTCCTTTCCATATCTGTAACTTCTTCTGGTCTTTCATCAATTAAAAGAATTATCATATACACTTCAGGATGATTATCTGCAATTGCATTTGCGATATCCTTTAGTAATACAGTTTTACCAGTTTTAGGTTGTGCCACAATTAATCCTCTTTGACCTTTTCCAAGTGGAGTGAAAATATCTAGCATTCTAGTTGAGACATTGTTATGCCCATTGCCTAAAAGATTAAACTTTTCGAACGGAAAAAGTGGAGTGAGATGATGAAAAGGTATTCTATCTCTTACAATTCCTGGATCACGTCCATTTATATTATCTACTTGTATAAGTGGATAATACTTTTCACCAGTTTTTGGGGGCCTAACTTTGCCATTAATTGTATCACCAGTTTTTAGCCCAAATAATTTAATCTGAGAATGTGATACATATACATCATCAGGAGATGTTAAATAGTGATAATCACTTGAGCGCATAAAGCCATATCCATCTGGCATAATCTCAATAACACCTTCAGTATTAATAATACCATCAAAGTTATAATCATATTTTGAGTTACTATTATTATTATTATTATTATTATGCTTTGGCTTTGGATGTGATGATTTTTCCTCTGTTCCTTTCTTAGGATGATTGTGAACAGGTTTTTTAGATTCTTTTTTAATTACTTCTTTTTCTGTTTTAACTTTATTAACTGAAATTGAATCTTCAATTTTTGGCTTATCTTTATTTTGGGCTTTGTCAACACTTATTTTCTCTACCTTAATTAGAGGTTCAGATTTAGTTGTTGTAGTTTTAGTTCTTGCTCTTTGTCTCTTTACAGGTTTTTCAGAAGTTTTTAAATTTTCAGCTTGATAATCTAGAATTGCATAAGCTAGTTCTTTTTTATTTAGCTTTTCAGTTTTTTTGATATTTAAATCTTTTGCAATCTCTTGTAATTCAGAAACTTTTTTTGTGTTTAATTGTTCTAATTTGTACATATATATTTATATAGTGATATTAATTTGGTCGTTAAGAATGAAATGGAAAAATTAATTTGAAATGTATCTTAAGATAAGTTATGCAATAATACATTTTTTTTAATTGCTAGACAAATTGTACAATTTTAATTAAATTTGCTAAAATATTTTAAAACTATGATTCAAAGAGTTCAATCCCTTTTTTTTATCTTTTCATGCATATGTTCAATAGCTATTATATATAACTTTCCTGTTTTGCAGAATGAAACATCTAGTTTCTTATTAAAAGATCATTTTTCATATTCTAGATTATGCATTTTTTTATCTGCTTTACTTTCACTATTTGCTGTTTTTCAGTTTAGGAATAGAAAGAGACAGCAACTAATTGCTTCTTTTGCACGTCTAATGATTACCATTAGTTTTTTTATTCTTATTTTCTTTCATAAAGGTGAAAATCATATCGGAATTGGTATGATATTACTTATTATTCCTTTTATTACTTTAATCGTTGCTAATTTTTTCATCAAAAAAGATGAAGAGCTGGTAAAGTCAGCTGATAGGATTCGTTAATTTCTTGTTCTAGGAAATTCAATAATATTTAGATTTTTAACTTTTTCATCTTCAATGATAAAGCTTAGAATTGTTTTTACTTTATGCATACCATAATCTCCTATAGCACCTGGATTCATATGCAATAAATTATTTTTTTTATCATAGATAACTTTTAAGATATGTGAGTGTCCACTTATAAAAATGTCTGGATTTGCTTGTTCTATTATTGGAAATATTTTTTTTGAGTATCTTCCAGGATATCCACCTATATGTGACATCATGACTTTCATACCTTCACATTTGAAGTATAAGTTCTCTTTAAATTCAGATCTAATTATATGATTGTCAATATTTCCCCATACTGCTCTTACTTTTGCATACAAACGTAATTGATCAATAATTTTAATATCACCTATATCACCAGCGTGCCATATCTCATCTGCATTTTGAAAATGTTTAGTAAATCTCTTGTCTAATGAATTATGAGTATCAGATAATAAAATTATCTTCTTCATTACTTAACTACTGTAACAGTTCCAGTGTATATAAAAATTCGACTATTGTAATCAGTTACAGTGATAGAGTAGGGGTAAGTGCCATTATTGACTAGATTACCGTTTATTTTTCCTCCCCAAATTTTATTGTCTTCATTATAAATCATACCACCCCATCTGTCAAATATTTTAATATTATATGAGCTACTTCCTAATATAGATGGCATGAATACATCATTATCACCATCATTATTTGGAGTAAATGCGTCA
>Ga0066605_10000237_pt1 | contig 36159 bp, 26 predicted proteins | sample SaaInlLV_DNA_10m_FD_60385 | JGI IMG/M metagenome (GOLD analysis project Ga0066605, IMG submission 60385) | Marine microbial communities from expanding oxygen minimum zones in the Saanich Inlet - SI075_LV_DNA_10m | ecosystem: Environmental > Aquatic > Marine > Unclassified | place: British... | reverse complement strand
CAACGAAGGGGGTCAGGAGCCTCATCTTCTGGGAGCACTACAACCTACCTAAGCCATGTTGTCCTTGATTTTCCCAGTTGGCAGAACTGGGTTGAAAAACCATCTGAGATTATCAAAAATCTGAGGCAGAAATTAGTTAAAATGGTTGGAGTACAAGTTAAGCTAGCTGAATCCCAAAGTGGTCCTCCGACTGGAAAGGCCTTTAATCTTGAAGTCCAAGGAGAGGATTTTAGTAAAATGATTGATTCAGTTGAAATAATCAAACAAAGAATCAAAGATATTCCTGGTCTTGTAGATCTCTCAGATGACTTTGACCGAAGTCGGCCAGAATTAAAAGTAATTATTGATCGTGATAAAGCTTCCAGGCTTGGCTTTCGCGCACGTGATATAGCATCCACTGTTCGTACAGCATTTAATGGTAAAAAAGTATCCGTGTTTCGTGATGGAACCGAAGAATATGATATCTGGGTACAACTGGATCAGAGTTTTAGAAGGAACCAATCTGATTTATCCTCTCTTTTTATTTATACTTCCTCTGGAGAACCCGTAAGACTCAGTGAAATAGCAAAAGTAGATACAGGCCCATCCTATGGCTCAATCAGACATACTGATACTGATAGAACTATCACCATCAGTGGGGATGCTTTTAGGGTTCCTGGTCCTGTTCTAGTGATGAAAGCTCAGCAGGCACTAAAAGATTTAGAATTACCTGATGGAGTACAATATAAATTCACCGGAGAAAACAAAGGAAGGAAGGAAACCCAGATGTTTCTAGGAAAAGCTGTACTCATTGCGATAGGACTTATTATTATAGTTATGGTTGCTCAATTTAACTCAATTGCGCTACCTCTGATAGTTATTACTTCTGTATTCATGTCTGTTATGGGAGTCTTGTTGGGATTAATTGTTCATGATCGTCCATTCGGTATTATCATGACAGGAGTCGGAACAGTTGCTTTAGCAGGTATAGTAGTCAATAATGCTATTGTTATGCTGGATTTTGTTGTCAAATTACGTAAAAGAGGATTCGGCAGAAATGAAGCCATGATTCTCGCTTCTGCTGTAAGGTTTAGACCTGTGTTACTTACTGCAATAACTACAATAATAGGCCTTGCTCCAATTGCAATGGGAATGGACATTGATTTTAGCCGTGACTCTCCAGTTGTTTTTGGATCAGCAAGCGCCAGTTTTTGGAAGGCGATGGCGCTTGCTATCATGTATGGCCTGGGCGTTGCGACTTTTTTGACTCTTTTCATGGTCCCCACCCTTTACTCGCTTATTGAAGATGGAAGAGAACGTTTAATAAAACTGTTAAGTAAATATACTTCTTTTGAGAATTCAAATAATATTAAAGCAGAATCAAAGCTAAATTAAAAAAATTAGATAGGTTTTTAAGAGTATAAAAAAGATATAATATACAGGTAAAAGAGCAAAGTCCGTGACGTTATTTTGACCTATGCAAAAATATTTCTAAAAATGAGACACTAATATTATTAATTTTATTTAAAATGTTTTGAAACTTTTAATAGTCTATATCTGCAATAGTTTGAGCTGAAAAAACAAAGTTATTTTTCATAATATTAATATCTTGTATTTAGGCATACAGATCTAATTTTCATTTTATTCAGGTGAAAACTCCACGTGATAATTTTTGCCCCCTCTGAACTAACACAACGTACTCCAAATCATTTCAGTTTTGGCGGGCTTGATAGAGATGTTATTACACGTGAAAAGGATAATTGTCTAGATTATGTTTTAGCAAATCCTGAAACACGTATTGTTACTATTTGGCGATCTCTGAACCTGTTTTCCAATAATGTAAAGACGGGAGCACCTCCAGTACCTGCTTATCTATCAATTCAAGAAGCTAAAGATTTAATTGAAATTGCTAAGAATCAAGTTTATCTTGGCAAACAAGCTGTGGATAGTACTTTCATTTCATATCTGGCTATAGACATCTCCAGTCTGGAAGAAAATGAAGCTACAAACAATTTAGCAGCATGGGGGGAATTTGCTGATTTACGTGAAATTGGCCCGCTCATTGGTGGAATAGATGGTTCAATCCTTGCCTATGCAAGGGGAATAATGTTTTGGCATAGCAAAAACGGATATTGTGGTGTGTGTGGTACGCCAACTATTGCAACAAAAGGAGGGCATCAACGCAATTGTACAAAAAAAGGATGTGCTTGCCTACATTTTCCACGTACTGATCCTGCTGTGATTATGCTTGTTAAAGATGATGACAGAGTACTCTTGGGGCGCCAGAAGATTTGGCCAGATGGTTTGTATTCAACTCTGGCAGGATTTGTTGAACCTGGTGAAACAATTGAACATGCAGTCGCAAGAGAGGTGTATGAAGAGGCTGGAATTATTGTGAAAAATATTATTTATCAGCAATCCCAGCCATGGCCATTTCCTTCCTCTCTGATGCTTGGATTTACTGCTGAGGCATGCACAAAAATCATAAAATTAAATGATGCTGAACTTGAAGATGCTCAATGGTTTACAAGAAATGAGATGCTTAATTTTGAGGTGCAGGGAAAGTCTCTGCCTAGGAAGGTGTCAGTTTCCAGGAGGCTGATTGATGATTGGCTATACGAGGCTTAAGCAAATGATTGATTACTTAGGTTACGGAATAGCCGAGCTAATTAGTCGCTAATTTTCTAATAAATCCTGTAAGATTATATTATATTTTCTAATATGAAGAACACTAACATTGATATAAGCCCTCTGCAAAACTTCCAAGTTGATATCTCCGCTCTAATAAAATAAATATAAATGTCGTCAATAAATGGTTTCGAGATATTGGCCAATTCTCCCGAATATTTCTGGTCATTAGCAATACTTGCAGTACTTGCGGTGTCAATTTCTAAAGCAGGTTTTGGGGGCGCTATGGGATCCTTCAGTGTCCCAATTCTGCTATTTGCTCTTCCACCACAACTTGCAATTGGAGTACTACTCCCTCTTTTTTTGATTACTGATTTTTGGGTAGTCTATATCTGGAGAAAAATGTTTGACAAGCGCATTTTGTTGATTATGTGTGTATTTGGTCTTTTTGGTGAGCTTGTCGGATGGCTTCTATTCGATTATTTAAATGAGCAAATGTTGACAGGAATGATCGGTTCGATCTCTATAATTACGGCTCTCAATTATGGTTGGCGTAGGATAAATCCAAGTAAAAACAATTCAGCCAAAATAGCTATCTTAGTATCAAGAAAAATATTTCAACGTGGTGCAATCTGGTGCGGACTTTCAGGTATCTCAAGCTTTGTTTCACTCTCAGGTGGTATACCAGCACAGGTATTTTTGTTGCCACATGCACTGAAACGTCAGACATTTGTTGGCACACTCAGTATCTATTTCTTAGTGATAAACATCGCGAAAATACCGTTTTATGCTGAGATCGGTATTTTCTCAGTGGCAACTCTTTCAGTGTCACTATGGTTAATATTAATAATTCCAATAGGCGTTTTTATTGGGAAACAGTTAAATACTCATTTAAGTGACCAGATATTTTACGATATTAGTCATCTAGGTCTTATGGCTATGGGCACAAAATTATTACACAGTGTTCTTTAGATACTGATATATAAGGTATTTTTTTAAAAATGGAGGATGTCTGCTTGTATGGAATTAGTGGGGGGGACTAGGAAGTATTCTTTGTCCTTTGATTGATTTAATAAATGCAGTTTTTACTCATTTTGTTGATCATGTTTAATTTGACAACAAGATTGACATTATGGTGGTATTGCAAGTAGAGGAATAGAGTTTATTTATGATTCCTTTTAATCCATTCCATAACTTTAGGTAAATTGGATATTTTACTTTGATGAGCAGATAGAAGAGGAAACCCTTCCAACAGGTTTATGGGTATTCCATCAATGATACCTCCAGAAATCCACGCACATAATCGCCATACAGCTAAATCAGCAACACTTATTGAATCCCCTACTAAAAAACCCGTATCTCCATTATCTTGCAGCAATTTATCCAAAAATCCTAACCAGCGAGGCAGTATAGTTGTAGATAGTTCCCTACGCATTTCTATTCTAACTTTTGGATCTGTTTCCCTCAAAGCGGGTCTCATCTGCATCGTAATGTCAGTGGCAAGGTCTATAACCTCATCGACTTTTGCTGCTGCAAAATCATCTTTAGTAGGATATAGTCCGCTAAGTTTTCCACAAAAACGTGCAATTGCTCCAGTTTGCGCGATCGTTTTACCATCAACTTGTAGAACAGGAAACTGACCGAAAGGAAATATTCCATCCGTTTTCATTTCCAAAATTTCTTCTCTAGAAGGACGAAGATCTTCAAACTCTATTCCGCCAATAAATAAGGCTAATCTGCTTGTTTCTGCTCGCCAGAATGGGATATCTGGATATATAAGTCTTAATTTCATCTTATAATTATAGAAAGAGTATTTATTATTGTGAATGTTGACGGAAACATTTTTAGCAGCTCATAGATTCCTAGAACTCCCACTCATCATCTCAGGTTGTACTATTGAACAGACTAGGTGTAGTAGTTTTCGCTTGATGATACTATCTGTTCAATTATTAACAACTCCTCTTCACAACCTAATTCCTCTTCGGATTTGTCATTTTAGCTTTTATATTACTCACACAATCAATTTTTAGGACTATTTATCCCAAGCATTAAATAGTTACTATTTGACGCATTCCTGCTCCACCAAAACCAGCATAAGGTTCAGGTTTGTTGTCAAGAATTTTATCAATATCTTCCATGTGTTCGTTAGTTAGATTATCTATAACTGAGAGGCAACCAAGGTTCTCTTTGAGTTGTTCTGGTTTTGTGATTCCAAGCAATATGGTGGAAACATTTTTGTTTTTAATACACCAAGCTAACGCTAGTTCAGCCATGCTACAGCCTAAATTAGATGAAGCATAATCAGCAAGCTTAACAATCTTTTCAATGTTTCCTTTTTCTTTATGCTTATCTAAACTATCTATTAAAAACCCGTAACCATTCTGAGTTAATCGGGATCCTTCAGGTATACCAGTGTTGTATTTTCCAGTCAGTATTCCAGAAGCTAAGGGACTCCAAATTGTAGTCCCTATTTTATATGGGTGTTGATAGAGAGGATAATACTCATTTTCCACACGATCCCGTTTTAACATGTTGTACTGTGGTTGTTCAATTTGGGGAGGCTCAAGCCCATGTACGACTGCCAACCAATATGCTTCGGTAATCTGTTGGGCAGACCATTCACTTGTCCCCCATGAAGTTGCTCTCCCAGAACGGATTATATCAGTCATTGACCTGACAACAGTTTCAGTTGGTGTAAAAGGATCAGGGCGATGACAGAATAAAAGATCAACGTAATTTACTTTTAGGCGCGTCAAAGATGCGTCTAACCCCTCATTAATGTGCTTTCTGGATAAGCCTCTTTCATTCACACCAACTCCACCCCAAAATATCTTGGTGCTCACTAAAATTTCTGAACGTCTCCACATTTCGGGATCTTCTTTTTGCAACTGTACCATTGCTTCACCCATAATCTCTTCAGCAGCACCAGCCGGGTTACCATATGCTTCAGCATTGTCAAATAGATTAATTCCATTTTGGCGAGCTAGTGACATACATTCTTTTGCCATGTTAATGCCTTCGTCATTGGATAATCCATCTTTGACCCCATATGTTGCCCAGAATCCAAATGACAGAACAGATACTTGGAGTCCAGTAGAGCCAAGCATACGGTAGTACATCTTATTATCAGATTTATTGTTATTTCCCATTGTTACAAGAACTCGTAAATATTTGTGTATACTAATATAATGTCTAAACATTCTCGCATATCTGTCATAAATTTAGCAAGAAATATTAGAGCTGATCAGTATTGATTTGGCGCTAAATGAGTATACTTCATTGTAGTCTAAATATCTTATTCACATCAGGTTCTGGACATAAGTAAGAGTCACAGCACGTTGCATTAAACAACTACAAAAATTGTGTCTAATTATATGAGGATGAACGTCTGATAACTCTGGAATTACGTTCATCGTTAAGTCAAAATGATAAGGTAGCTAAGTGGTTATCGGCTTGTATTTTTCGAAGATGTAGATTCCGGAAAGCACAAGAAGCAAGGAAAGTCCTTGGAAGAGCTCAAAGTCCTCATCCAGAATAACGACAGCAAAGAAGGATGCAAAAACTGGAACAAGGTTAATGAACATTCCAGAACGTACGGGTCCGATCAATTTCACGCTGGCAATGAAGCAAATCTGTGAAATGAAAGAAGGAAAAAGCACGATCATCCCTACAAGGACAAAATCATCTAGCTCTGGCCAGACCGTACGCCCGGAAGTATACTCAAAAATCGTCAAGGGCAAGGTTGAAATAAAAGCCGAAGCAACCACTGATGCAAAAAGCGCAATTGATGAGAGGTTATTTTTCCGCCGAAGCCCTAAGCTGTAGGATCCGTAAAGCAAGACGGCAATCAGCATCAGCAGATCTCCAGTTTTGAAGCTCAAGCTCATCAGCCGCTCGAACTCTCCGTGAATGCTCACAAAGACAACCCCAAGGATGGTAATAGAAACACCGCCGATTTGAATGAGGCTGACGTGGGTTCTGAAAAAGAAATAGCTTCCTATTAACACTATGGCGGGCATGGCCCCCTGAATGATCCCGATGTTGACTGCCGTGGTTGTATAGGCACTGTAATAAAGCAGTGTGCCGAAACCACCCAATCCTGCGGTACCCAGCAGAAATGTGTAGCCCAAGTTACTGCGAATAGCAGGTAGATCTGCTATGATGGCTCTGCCCGCAAACAGAGTCAGGAGGATGAGGGTGCCAAACCAGCGTACTGAAACTAGCAGCATTGGTGAAATTTCCCCAACAGCCATTCGTGCGAATACAGCATTCAGACCCCAGCACAACGTGGTTATGATCAGCAGGTAGTAGGCCTGCTTAGTTGCTGTAATTCCGTATTTTTCAAGTCTAATCAAGAAGAATTCCATAGATCAATACTATTTTATTTCCCTTAGCTTAAGCCATCCTATGAACTAGCTAATTAATAAAAATACCAAGAACAAGTGAGTACACATTTATAGTATGCTGCTAAAGGCTTCAAATTCGAAACCGGCATCTGCGAATTGGCCGCTTACTTTTTCACACTCATCCACTACTTCCCAATGTAAGCATCGAAAAAACAAAGCAGCGTTTACAAGTACAAAGTAGCTAATGAGAGTTATTGGCATCCATGTTTTTAAAACTCTTCTTCGGATGGGAGTGGAGGTTTTATCGACATTCTGTTTTGTGAAGAATAAAAAAATGAGTATTCAGCCGGTTTAGCGATCATGCATAATCGTATTTGCCACCTTTAAGGAGTGCTTCCTGATAGGAAGGCTGTCGATGAATGCGTTCAACATAGGATTGAATTTCAGGATACTGGTCATCAATTAAACCACTGGCAACGCTTGCTTCCAAAGGGAAACTCATTTGAATATCGGCACCGCTTAATTGATCCCCCAAAAACCATTGTTTACCTTTCAGGCTGGCATCGATGAAATCAAGTAAACGTTCAATATTTGGATTTACAAATTCTGAAAGGACTTTATTGGCGATAGCTTTGGTAATCGGCTTCACGAAAAATGGAACAGGAGTAGTTTTTATTCGGTGAAAGATCAATCGCAACAGCAAAGGCGACATCAAGGATCCTTCAGAAAAATGTAACCAGTAACGGTAATCCCGTTCTTGCTGACTTCCAGTCTTTGGTATGATTAAAGAACTGTTTTTACCATAGTTTTGCATCATATACTCAATGATGGCTCCACTTTCCACAAGAACGAGCTCTTCTCCACTAGTGTCATCTGTGATTACAGGTGCTTTACCCAAAGGATGAATCTCACGAAGGGATGCTGGTCCTTGCAAGGTCTTTGAGTCACGTTCATATCGTATGATCTCGTATTCCAAATTAAGTTCTTCAAGCATCCAGAGGATCCGCTGGGAACGAGAGTTATTTAAATGATAGACTGTAATCACAATGTTTTTTTTAATTTTTTAAAATTATCCTCTCATTTAATTATTTTAACTTATTTCCAAATCTTGGGAGTGTCTAATTTGATTGTGTTCATCGTTCATGCCTCTGAGTTTAAAGATTAAATCAGAGGTGAGTATCAGATCGAGTGTGCCCTTAAGTATAACTTTGTCTGCAAGGTACTTCCGCAGTTTTTGGCTATTCCAGCGTAAAATGGTAGTTGACTCCTTGCCGGTTGTGACATCAGCCGAGGTTTTCCCTCCCGTGATGAAAGACTGCTCACCTATGAATCCACCTGTAGGAATAATTAGATGTTCTCCATTTTTTAGCACTACTTCAGCTTCTCCCTCTACGACAAGCATAAGGCTTTCCAGTTCTGAATCACGGTTGACAAGTTTTACTTCAGGTTGGAGTTCCTCCCAAGAACCATGATCGATCAATTTTTTAAATACTCTTGGTTCAATAGATTTGAATATTAGATCATATATCTTCTGTTCCTCGTCACTTAGTTTGACTGACCTACTTTCTAGGTAAATGATGATGAGCATCACTAAATTAATTGTAGTGTAGATAGCTACCCAGACAATGGGGTTCCACAAAGGGACCTCAAAGAAATATAAATAATATGGAAGAACTATAAAATTCCCTGCAACTGTTAATAACCTCAGCCAGACTATATCTTTTGCAATAAAAGCCGCTAGCCAAACTGTATAAGCGCAATTCAGAAGAATTACGAAAATGTTTATGTCATCCATTATCAATAATTTTTAAATTTTGTGAATTAAAGTAATCTCATTTTCTTGAGATCAATATTATCCCAATGCAAAATGATTATTTGTGGAAAATGTTACAGCTATCATAATCTCTTTTACTAAATACGTTTCAAAAGGTCCCAAATAGCATCCAACCAGTTTTCATCAGTATGTTTTGTCTCACGTTGCTTACTACAAGTATCTTGAAACGTTAGTGAGTTAGTGCACGTCCATTTCAATGATTTGCCAGATGAACTTTGTTCTCCCCAGTAACCAACTTCTTTTTCTTTTTGTGCAGTTGGATCAGTTGTCCCACATCCTAAGACTACTAGTGCAATTGCTACAATAAATATTCTCATGGTTAATTATTTTAACTTTCTAAAAAATGTACTGAAGAATTGTACTACCAATTTAGTATGGAGCACAATGTCTTTTTAATAATTCTGCCTTGGTTGAGATGCAAGATCTCTGCTGTCTAGTGCCGCTATTTCAACACGCAGTTTAATGTTCAATATTCATCAGGGATTCTACGGACATTGAATGAAGCTGTGTTTCAAGTTCTGCTGGAAATGTGGCCTCCAGTAATTCCAGGTTGTCCGAACTGTCCGTGAGGGAGTGACGTTGCTGAGCAGGGATAACACAGGAATCTCCGGCCTCCATCCTTTGGGATCCGAGTCCCTCGCAGATGAGTGTTAATCCACCATCAAGTATGAAAAAGAAATAAAACTCTCCGCTGTGAGTGCACACCAGAGGTTTGGAACCATTCAAGGGGCGCACTACCCGAACTCCGGCTAAACCTTTAGTGGCAGTTCCGATTCCGGTATCCCTAAATTCGAATCCTTCCATTCGCCACGGACTCCACTCAGCCTGAACTGCCTGGTCTAAAACGAAATTCTGCCCACCAAAATCACGGTTGGGGCGTACTTCTGTAGTTGGTAAGTCATGATCAGGATCGGCCCATGTTTCGTGTTCTGCAGGACAACTAATTTCAAGTACTTCCAAGCCAGCTGAGCTTTCCAGCACACGATGCCTGATTTGCGGCGGTTGCAGCACGCAGTCTCCTGGATGCATCACGAACGGTGGTCCCTGTTCATCATAGACCACACGTACCCAGCCCTTATAGCAGTAAATCATCTGAAAGCGTATTTTGTGAAAATGGACGTAGTCCGGGACAGGGCCGCCTTCTGGAATGCGGATGTGCGAAGCGATGAAGCGTCCACCCTGTCGATTCGGAATCAGATCACGGTAATTCATTCCGGCACGACCGACTTCCCACGAAGCATCGTTGCTATACCGGTTCAGTACAAAAGACTGTTGTTCCGGAGGAAGTACCAGTGGCGGATCCGCTTCCACGATTTCGATACATGTTCCATTGGGTGCGGTCAATTCGGTGGCTCCCTCCGCAAATTCTTCAGGATTACGGCAAAGCAGGCGCAATTTACCAGGGGAGCCGGAACCTCCTCGTTCCAAACGCAGACGTACTCCATGCCCGCTGATTACAGCCACTATGGGTGCATCAGCTGGAAAAATAGCATTAATCTGAAACCCAAGATTCTCAGTGAAAAACGCAAGGGTGGATTCCAATTCTGCACAGGGTAAAACGACTTCTGATGCTTGAATGGGGTTTGCTGAATTAGCTGGCATCGAGTTGCTTGTCTTAATTATAAGATTTATTAGGAATGTGAATTTTTACAAATATAGAAGGATTTGTCGAGATAATTAATAGGTGTTCATTGAAGTGTTTTACACGGTCCTGTTTGAGATGGATTAGCTAGATGAACTTGCAGAATGAATAAATTTAGCTGATAATAATGTTTTTTTTAGTAACCTAGCATAGATGTTGATCAAATGTTGAAAAGACCTTCTAAGTTGTATACTACTATTGATTTTGAAAAAAACGGAAAGCAAACAGGATATATTCGATTGCCACACTCCGTCCACCGATCTGCTTATGGTTGGTTACCCATTCCTATTGCTTGCATCAAGAATGGAAGTGGGGTAACGGCCCTCCTTATTTCAGGAACCCATGGAGATGAATATGAGGGACAGGTCGCACTATCGAAGCTGATCAATCAATTGAAACCAGTAGAGATTCAGGGCAGAGTCATTATTGTTCCTATGGCAAATTTCCCTGCTGCTAAAGCAGGACTAAGGACTTCCCCGATTGATGAACAAAACCTGAACCGGATTTATCCTGGAGATCCAGATGGTTCGCCATCCTTCATGATCGCTCATTATATTGAATCCGAGTTATTCAGTATTGCAGACTATAGTCTTGACCTGCACAGTGGTGGTTCCTCACTACATTATGTGCCAAGCGCGGTTTCCGCCGTCGTAGAGGACAAAGAGCAAATGAAGAAAATGAAAGAATTGATGAAAGCTTTTGCAGCACCTTATTCCTTCTTTTTCCCCTCGGGACATGCAGATGGGACGACAAATCAAGCAGCCTCGAGAAACAATGTTGTTTCAATTGGGACAGAATTGGGCGGCAGTGGCACAGTATCTCCGGAGTGCTTGCAAATCTGTGAACGAGGTATTAAGCGATTTCTCCAAGCCTGTGGAGTGATACAAGACAAAACGCAAATACCAGCAGGAAAAAACCGGATGCTCCACGCACCTGATTTCAGTTACTACTGCTATGCAATGGAGGAAGGAGTTTTTGAGCCAGTCAAAGGTTTAGGAGATGAAGTAATGAAGGGAGAAGTCGCAGGATATACACATTTCCCTGAAACACCTGGAAAACCATCTGAACCTCTTTATTTTGAGGCGGATGGTGTGGTTGTGTGCAAAAGAATTCCTGCCAGAGTCATACGTGGGGATTGCGTGTTTCAACTAGGCTGTGATTTTAGAATCTAACTTCAATTGATGGAAACACTTGGACTTCGATGACTTCTGGAACATCATACCAATTCAACGGAGTCACCTACAGAGACCCTCCACACTTCCCCTGTGAACAGTCAGACTTAACTTGTGATATAGTCTGACTCGTAGAAAAGCTCTATATTTCGATATCAAGACCTTTAAGCATTTCTTTCATATCAGCGAGGTTCCCTCCCATAATCACGTTATTACCATTAGACTTTAACTTGGTAAGTGACTTGATGTATTTTTGCCCTAGCTCTAGCTTAACAGCTTCTGTGCCCCCTGGACCACTAATCGCATTTGCTATCTTTTTAATTGACTCTGCAGTTGCCTTACCTAGAGATAAAATTTCTGAAGCCTTTCCACTGGCTTCATTCATACGCTTTTGCATCTCACCTTCTGAATTATTGATAAGCTCACGCATAAGACCTTCAGAAGTATTAATCAAGGACTGCTTTTCGCCAACACTCTTCTCTAAAATGGCACGCCTGTTTCGCTCAGCAGTCACCTGCTTTTCCATGGACTGGCGAACAGATTCCGGCGGGACGAGATTTTTTATTTCAAATCTTAAAATCCGAACACCCCATTTTGCTGACACACTATCGAGCACAGCAACAACCTTCCCACTGATGGCCTCTCTTTCTTCAAAGGTTCGATCAAGATCCAAAGTACCAATAATTGCTCTAGTTGTGGTTTGTGCTAATTGAATGGACGCGTATTGGAAATCGGTGATACCGTAACTGGCTTTTTGTGAGTCAACAACTTGTAAGTAAATAACTCCATCGACCTCAACCTGAATTTCATCTTTTGTGAAACAAGTCTGGGAAGGGACGTCCATGGTATGCTCTTTTAAATCTTGGACAAACGCCACTTTATCAACGAAAGGAATCAGAAAATGGAAACCTGCGTCTAGAGTGGTGTGGTAACGCCCGAATCTTTCTACAATAAATTCCATACGGGCGGGAACCAAACGCAAAGACCTGACTAAGGCCAGAATGATATAAAGAAAAAGGACACCTACAATTAGTAAAAATATAAGATTATCTATCGTCATGACTACCTTCTTTTAGAGTGGATTTGTTTCCTTTAAGTTCATCTATGATCCCTTTTAACGAAGCCAGATTGGCTGGAAAAAGAGAGATATCTCCACCTTCGAGAACTTCATCAAGTTGGTCTATATACTGATCTATAATACGCATTTTCAATGCCTCATCACCACCAGGAAGGTTGATCGACGCCCCTACAAGCTCCAAGCTTTGTGCAGTCGAATCAGCAATGAGCTTAATTCCTTCAGCCCTGCCATTTGCTTCATTAACCCGTTTTAGTTTTTCGCCTTCAGAAATATTAATGGCACTTTGCCTTTTCCCTTCAGAAACATTTATTAACTTTTCTTTTTCCGCAGTTGCCCTGGTAATTTCAGCTCGTTTTTCTCTTTCCGCTTCCATCTGCTTTTCTAAAGTTTCGACAACATGTTGTGAGGGTGCAATATCCTTGATTTCATAGCGTAAAACCTTAACTCCCCATGGGTCAGAAGCTTTATCAATTTCACTGATTATATTCGCATTGACTTCATCTCTCTCTGAAAATATTGCCCCTAATGTTATTTTTCCGACTTCTGATCTCATTGTGGTTTGAGCAAGATTAATACTAGCTGCCAAGTAATTTCCAATCCCATAACTAGCTTTCTTAGAATCCATTACCTTCAGATACAAAAGTCCATCAATTTCAACTTGAATATTGTCCTTCGTAATAACACTTTGGGAGGGAATGTCAATTACCTGTTCTCTCATCTCTTGCCGATAAGCAGCAAAGTCAATGAAAGGAATTAAAAAATATATACCAGGAACAAGTGTCCGTTGATATTTCCCAAGTCTTTCAACAATGATATTTTCACGTTCACTAACAATAATAATTGTCTTATAAACAATAAAACAAATTAATATTATAATTCCTGAATAGATACTTAACACTTCATCACTCCTTTCCTATGTTTGTTGGACAATCCATGTAATATTGTCTCGTCCAATAATTTTAACTTGTTCACCTTTTAAAATTGTCTGGTCTCCTTCTGCACGGGCTTGCCAGGTGCTTCCGCTATGCTCAACCCGTCCAAATTCACCGGGGTTTATGTCTACAACTAGCTCAACAATCGAGCCCATAACTTCTTCATCTTCATCAATATTTTCTTTTCTGCTAGCTGATGGAACAAATCTAAGAACTAAAAAACGAAGAGTTAATAAATATATTATTGAGCCTACAAAAAAAGTTATAAATTGCTCGAGAACTCCATCAACATGTCCAAAATGCATACCTAACGCCACAGTCAAAGCACCAAGCCCCACGAAGACCATAACCAAACCAGGGACAAGAAACTCAACGGCAATCAAGAAAATTCCGGAACTTAACCAAAGACTAAAAGCAAGACTATTCATGTTTGCAGATTGTAATCAACATACTTCTCAATTAATGTATATCTAGAAAAAATTATACTTTAAAATTATATATAGCTTAAAATATTGTACACACTAAACTGTCAGAATTAACTTAATCATCCGTCACATGGGAATTAAAATCTAAATAACACAAATGATTATATCTTAATTATTAAATAATAAACATTCATTATCAATAAACTTGTATCGCTCCCTTCTCGCCATTGAGAACTAATGAAAAACATATTTTTGGTTTGCACTTCATGAAGCACTTAAGAATATTGACATATCTCGTCTTGACTTGCTTCAGCCTGTCCAGTTGTTATCCAGGCAAAACCTGGCGTACTGTTAGTCGTCAATCAGCGGACATGGTCCCGCGTCCTTCAGTTACAAAGGAAGCTGTTTTACTGGTCTATGACGCCGATACATGGGGTTGGCGAGGTTGGTTTACCATTCATGCCTGGGTTGCCACCAAGCGCACTTGAGAGGCGGAGTACACGGTATATGATGTGGTTGGATGGCGTGGCTATCAAGGCCAGTCGGTAATGAGGATAACCAAGGACATTCCTGACCGTTATTGCAAAAGCCTGTGCCAGCATTCTCACTTGCGTAATTGGAAACTAAGCTGACTGACTATCAGAGCTCTTTATGTTCAGGATACCGTCGCTGAATATTGCCAAGAATATTATTGTTCCTCCGACGATAGTCGCCGTGCCAGGCACCTCCCCAACTCCCATCCAGGCCCATACTGGTGCTAAAATCGGTTCAACCAGCGCCAGTAATCCGACTTGTGCTGCGGGTACGTAGCGTGAACCGAGCACTACCAGTGTGAAGCCCACGCCAACTTGGAATACACCTAGATAAAGAGATATAATCAAATCCCGAGATGTCAGAGCGTAATCAGTAACAAAGATAGCAGATAGTCCTCCAGCAACTATACCTGCAAGACACAGTGCCACAAGCATATTATCTCGTTTAGATCTCCTTACAGCAATTATCGATGCGGCATAGGAAATTGGAATCCACAAGGCAAGCATTGTACCGAGATAATGGCTAACAGTCAGTTCACTGATAACCATAACTGCAAGACCAACCATAGCAACACCAATGGCATACCATGTCCGCGTTGCCACCCGTTCCCCCAATAGTATCCAACCCAAAAAACCGGCTATAAAAGGAGCACAACTAAATATGAAAAGTGCATTGGCTACAGTATTATGTAGCAGAGCAAATACATATGCGACGAATCCTGTTCCGAGAAATACTGCTAGTAAAAAATCATTCCAGCCCAGTCCACGGAATTCATCAAAAAACCTTGAGCGTTTCTGAAAAACCAAGATTAGCAGAATCGTGACACTCAAGGCAATGGATCGGTAAAAAAGAATCTGCCAGCTATTAGCTTGTTCGATTATGCGAAGTGCAATACCAGACGTGCTCAGGAAAAAACCTGATGCCACTAGCTGCAATATGCCGCGTCGATAAAGCAAACGATCATTTGTCATGGTCTATACTTAACTGTGATAGCCTGGAAAGAGTTTTTAATCCTTATATAAATTTAGTATTTTTGAGCTAAAGTCTCTAGTAAAGCATTAATATCTTTTAACTCAGAATTCCAAGCGGTAACAAATCTAACTGTTTTGCCATCGAGCTCGTCTTCATTAATATCGTAGTCAGCATTATTAAGGTAGGCTATAACCTCACGAGGAAGGTGAACAAAAACTTCATTTGATTGTGTTGGATATGCAAGTTTGATATTTGAAAAAGAAGCTAATCCTTCACTCAATATTTTAGCCATAGCATTCGCATGACGAGCATTACGAAGCCATACATCATCAGATAAATAGGCTTCTAGCTGAGATGAAATAAAGCGCATTTTTGAAAGAAGTTGACCAGATCTTTTATGCAAGAATGGAAAATTTCCTACTAACTCTGGCTTAAAAAACACAACTGCTTCTGCAGCAAGACACCCATTTTTTGTTCCACCTAATGTAAGAACATCAATGCCCGATTTCCACGTCATTTCAGCAGGACTAACATTAAGTGAAGCTAAAGCATTAGCAAAGCGTGCTCCATCCATATGAACTCTAAGCCCATGTTCATGAGCAGTTTTAGAAATAGCGACAATTTCATCGAGTTGATATATAGTTCCAGTTTCACATGATTGAGTAATACTAACAACAGCAGGTTGTGGAACATGGACATTTCCAGTTCCTCTTATAGTTTGGGAAAGGTCACTAGCGTCAATTCTTCCATTAGTACCTCGCAGAGGGATCAACTTAGCACCACCAGTAAAAAATTCTGGCGCTCCACATTCATCTGTATTTATGTGAGCAAGTTCATGACAGTAGATTTTACCAAACACTGGAGCTAATGCAGAAAGGGCTAGTGCATTCGAGGCTGTTCCTGTTACTGCAGGAAAAACGATTACAGCAGTTTCAAAAATATCTGACAATGTCTTTTGTAAACTAGACGACCAATCATCATCTCCATAAGATTCAGCGATACCAGAATTAGCTGCAACAACTGCCTCCATAACTTCGGGGCATGCACAAGTCACATTATCTGATGCAAATAAAGCATTCATTTAGAGTCTCCTTAATAATCTATTTAGTTTAGTTTTGATTCTATAGCTGAACTGCGATAACACCAAGGCAGTCACAAGGAATAATTAATCCAAAAAGTAGCGTCCAGAATAGCTACCATCTATACTTACATAGTATTCTTGAGATGGTGAGCCTGTTCGTTCAATATAATCAATTTTAGCAATAACTTGGCCAGCCCTTACTTCTTCACCTAGCTCAACACAATGTTCTACCAAATCCGAAGTTTCACTAAAAACATTACTATATCAGCAATGTTTTCGTTAGTTAAATCTGTCTTAGACATAGTTCTTTAGCTGGAGTAAAAAAACGTAACAAACTGAAAATCGTACTCGTGTCGGATGATGGGATGATATGTATAAAGCTTGATGCCCGTTTTGCGACACCACTCACTTTCATCGATTCTTTCGGGTCAGGGCTTCTGCTCATTCAGTCTCAGTAGTTACCATGCAAGCTGAGTGAGCGTTTTAACCATATTATGGTATTTGACACAAGGAACTGCGCACTTTGGATTATTATATGGGTAGTTGAATACTTATTACTCTTGAATTTGTGAATAGACTTAAAGTGTATTTATTGGATTGGAATGCGGTTTTAGATATTCTTCAGGTGCTAGAAAACCTCCAGACTGTCGCGCCCATAGGTCTGAATAGATCAGGGAATTATTGACTAATTCCTCATGAGTTCCAGATTCAACGACATTCCCTTTTTCGATAACTACAAGACGATCCAACTGTGCAATAGTGGAAAGTCGGTGGGCAATTGCAATTACTGTTTTACCTGCCATCAGTTTGAATAAATTTTCCTGAATCACGGCTTCTATTTCAGAATCAAGAGCTGAGGTGGCTTCATCAAGAATTAGGATAGGAGCATCCTTAAGGAACATTCTTGCAATAGCAATGCGCTGACGTTGACCACCTGAAAGGTTAACACCCCGCTCACCTACATGTGCCTCCATGCCAGTGCGTCCTTGATAGTCTTCCAAATCCCGAATGAATTCCCAAGCATTGGCACTTTTAGCTGCCTCAAACACCTTTTCTTTACTCGTATCAGGAGAAGAATATGCGATATTGTCGTAAATTGATCTGTGGAGCAATGAGGTATCCTGGGATACAACACCAATGTTAGCTCGTAAACTTTCCTGAAGTACAGTTGAGATGTCCTGTCCGTCAATGAGGATTCGACCAGATTCTAAGTCATAAAAACGTAGTATCAAATTCAGTAGAGTGCTCTTGCCAGAACCAGATCTTCCGACAATTCCTACTTTTTCCCCACCAAAAATACTCAAGTGAAAGTTGTCTATAATTCCACCAGTACGACCGTAATGAAAACTGATGTTTTCGAACTCTAATCGCCCCTCTTTAACTTTAATTTCTCTTGCATCAGAGACGTTAACCACTTCTTGTGGTTTGGCCATCATTTTCATGCCATCTTGGACAACACCTATATTTTCAAACAAACTTGAAACTTCCCACATAATCCATTGAGACATGCCATTTATTCTTAAACACATGGCAATTGCTATGGCAATCGAACCAACTGAAACAGAAGAAGAAATCCACAACCAGATTGCAAGTCCAGATATACCAAATACTAGTAAAACATTATTGAAGTAAACAAAAAAATTAAATAAGGTGACAAGGCGCATCTGTCGATGAACTGTTCCTAGAAAAGAATCCATTCCTTCTTTCGCATAAATTTCTTCTCTAAGTGCATGGGAAAACAGCTTCACAGTTGCAATATTGGTATAACTATCTACAACTCGTCCTGTCATTAAAGATCGAGAATCTGCTTGTTCTTTTGAGACAACTTTCAGTTTTGGAACAAAGAAAATTATCAAAGAAATGTAGACTAACATCCACAAGAGAAGAGGAAGTATCAAACGCAATTCAGAATTTGCAATTAAAACCATCATGGACAGGAAATAGACTGTGACATATACGAAGACATCAAGCATTTTCATCACACTTTCTCGTATGGCCAATGAAGTCTGCATTACCTTGGTAGCCAATCTTCCAGCAAATTCATTTGTAAAGAAACTCATGCTCTGAAAAAGCAGATATCGATGCATCTGCCAGCGGGCGATCATTGGAAAGTTTCCAAGAAGAGTCTGATGGATTATAAGTGATTGAAACAGTACAATGCATGGCAGGCCCACAATAATGAAGCTTCCCATCCAGAAAAGTCTATGTCCTTCACGTTCAATGAAACCAACACGATCACTTACCACTAACCAGTCAATAATATTGCCCAGAAAACCGAAGAGGTAGACTTCACTTATGGAAATGCAAGCAGTCAGTAAAGACATCAGTGCCAACCACGGCCATGCGGAACTGCAATAGTGCCAGCAGAAAGCTAAAATTCCATTTGGTGGCGTACCAGGTTTTTCCGGAGGATAAGGATTCAGTCTTGATTCGAACCATTTAAACATTTTTAAACTTCATTTTATTTGAGTATAATAAGTTTAACTTATGCTAATTTAGGAAAAAGAACCAAAATTGGCTCTAAAGAAATATAGGTTTACTAGCCTTAAATGTTACTTGGATTGGCAGCTAGGTGCAATACAGAACGATTTAACACACTCTTGGATTATGAAACTAATGAACAAAAACTTTACTTTACATTTTTCTGCAGCCTTGTTGCTAATTATCCTTAGCTTGATGCTTTCATGGACCTCTAAAAGCAATGCTTCAGATAAAAACAGTTCTACAGGAAACAGCTCTTCAGCCGATAATCTGACTGGAATTTGTAAATTAACTGGAATAATTCCTGCCATTCCTGATGTGACGGCACTGTCTATAGTTACAAGCTTATCAGAGCCAGTTCATGTTACCAACGCCAGTGACGGTAGTGGTAGACTATTTATTGTTGAAAAAAGAGGAACTGTTCAGATTTTTCTAAATGGTATGATTCAATCAAATACATATTTAGATATTAGTAACCGTGTCAAAAATTCGGGTGAGATGGGTCTTTTAAGCATGGCTTTTCATCCAGAATATTCTACTAATGGTAAGTTTTATGTTAACTATGTTTCAGATAGCAGTGTCAGCAACCAATGTACTCAAAGTAACCGTTGTACAATCATTTCTGAATTTACAGAGAACAAAACTATCAAACTAGAAGATAGTGAAAGGATTCTCATGGAAATCGATCAACCATATTCAAATCATAATGGTGGTCAGATTGCTTTTGGTCTTGAAGACAATCCTTATTTGTATATTGGAATGGGTGACGGTGGTTATGGAGATGATCCTGAAGACAATTCACAAGATATATCTAATTTGTTGGGGGCAATTTTAAGAATAGATGTTAATCATTTTGATCCTGGATTGCAGTATTCAATACCTTTAGATAATCCAAATTGGACTGGCTCTTCAGGAACACGACGTGAAATTTGGTCATCTGGATTTAGAAATCCATGGAGATTCAGTTTCGACCCTCTTGATGGCGTCCTTTATGCGGGTGACGTGGGTCAAGGTAGGATGGAAGAAATAGATGTTGTAAAAAAAGGACTTAATTATGGATGGCGTGTTGTTGAAGGCGATATTTGCAACCCCACATTTGGTACCACTTGTAACATAACAAACTATGAGGCACCGATTATTACACATACTCACTCTGGCGATGGCTGGTATTCAATAACTGGAGGTGTAGTTTATCGTGGATCTCAAATACCAGATTTATGTGGTGTTTACCTATACGGTGATTATGTAAAAACGACGATCAGGGGATTGAGGTACGACAAAACTTCAGCAACAATTGGTGAACAGAAGTCACTTACGTCAGTTAGTGAACTCTCTACATTTGGTTATGATGAAAACTATGAAGTCTATGTTACAAGCCTTAGTGGTACGCTATACAAAATAGTGGAAGAGCCACAATGATTTAGGCTTGGTGGTATGATAAGTATACCATAAAATGTAATAATTATTTAGATGAACTATGTCCAATTCTGAAAGTATAATTCTAAAGACTGAGTACATTTGACAGACTCTTTTCTGTCATTCAATAAATATGTAATGCCATAGGAGACAATAATGCACATACTTGTTTTTCAGCACATAGAATGTGAACATCCAGGGATGTTTCGCAAACACCTTAATGAACTTGGTGTAAAGTGGGATGTAGTTGAACTCGATCAGGGGCAACCAATTCCTGACCTTAATCCATATGATGCACTATGGGTAATGGGAGGACCTATGGACGTCTGGGATGTGGAGGAACATCCTTGGTTGATTCAGGAGAAAGAGGCGATTAGATTATGGGTTAAAGAATTTAAACGTCCATATCTCGGTCTTTGTTTAGGGCACCAACTATTGGCCGATGCACTGGGTGGGAAGTGTGGTCACCAAAAACCTCCGGAAATTGGCATTTCCCAAGTAGAACTAACTGAAAAAGGTCTCAATGATCCAATTTTTTATGGGATGGGGCGGAGTCAGTTCTGTTTGCAGTGGCATTCAGTCCAGGTTGAAATACTTCCTGAAGATGCATTTGTTCTTGCGTCATCAGACATTTGCCGGGTTCAGGCTATGAGGGTAGGAAACAGTGCCTGGTCGATGCAATATCATGTTGAAGTTGAACCGGACACAGTAGACAACTGGAGTGCAGTACCTGCCTATCGGAACGCTTTGGAAAAGTCTCTTGGAAAAGAAGCTTTGAAGGATCTAAAACAAAAGGCTGCTGAGATGATGCCGAATTTCAATAATAACTGTAAGAATCTCTTCACCAACTTTTGTAAAGCCATCGGACAATCTCAAAAATGAATTAATCCCCTCACTCCTTATTGACGTGAAAGAATAAAATATAATGGTTAGCACAACTACTTTTCTATGCCGGAGAAACCTTATAGCCAGCCTTTTTTGCAGCTTCCAGATGCTCACCAGAGTTAACTTGCTCTTCAACTAACATCTGCGTTTGGTTAGTTAAATTAGTATTTGCCATAATTCTTCCGGTTGGATTTAGTTGTTCAAAGTTTAAAAACAGAATTTCACTACAGTGTAGGTTGAGGGGATGATATATAATAAAATATGATACCAGTTTTGTGACACTACCTTCCTTTTATAAGTTATTTGTTTTCATTAACATATCCAACATTATCAATACCATAATACCTCTAAGGCTCCAGCATATAGTTCTTATCCAATTTGTATTTAAAAGCATCATAAGTACATTATCATCAAATTTAGAACTTAACTTGTTGTGATATGGAATTTGCAAAAATAAAGTAGAGAACCAAATAAGTCCTAATAGAATTAATCCAACTATTGCTGTCCAGTTTGGGATTCCCATAGGAATTTGGAAAACTAAAATTCCTGTTGTTACTAATTCCACAATCATCACGATTCCTACGACGGGTGTAATAAGAATTTTATGATTTTCGTGGAATGTTCCGAATTCTTTTGAACCTACATAGCCAAAGAGAGGGTAATGAACTATTTGAACGAACCATATGAGACCGACCATAAACCACGTACTTGCTATATTTATCCAGAAAATTGTGATATTTTTAAGTATTAGTAATTAAAATAACTTTTAAAGCTATCAGTTTAAGCTTTATAACAGACGTTTACTTATAATATTAATCTTCTAACTGAAATTAGTCAGTCCTAACTACATCCTTCAAATGTGCTTAAAATACCCACTAAGCCAATATTGGTAAAAGAGTCTTAGATGTTACTCTGATTAACCGTAATGGGCAATACAGATTGATTTAACTCGGCCTAGTCTACGTACCAAGGAAGATTCGGCAAAAAACTGATGAATACTCTACTATTTAATGGGATTAGTATGATTAGGATGCTTGGAGAAGGTAATGTGTTTTATGTTTCGCCTGCACATTCTGAGAAGTTAATACTAACGAAGGAATACTTACATGGGTGAAAGTAGCTTTGATGAATAGATTTTGTAAGTAATGATCAGAAAAAAATAGTAAATAAATAATGATTTATTAGGCTTATTTTAAATCGTAAATTGGATGATATAAATAGGCTTTTTGTACTTTTTATATCGCAGTATGAGAATTATTTCTAAGACAGTCAATTGTAATACAAGCCACTTATTAATGTTAATGAAGCATAATTATTGTGGTGACTCTCTTTAGATTGTTTTCCATTTTATTCTTAACTCAAATTTTAATTTGCTTTCGTCTTTTACTTTCTATTAAAATAAAAAAATTAAAAACAAACACATAATTGACACAAAAATGTTTCTAAATACCAAATTCAGAACTGATAAAGATGAAGAAATGGATGATTTTTCCATGAAAGGAGAAATTCTTAGAGATGCTCTGGACAAAATTGCCAAAATAAATCAACTCTTGGGTGGAAATAGTTTAACGCTATGTGGTGTGCAAAAATTTATTCGTAATATTTCAAAAAATGAAATAATAACCATATTAGATGTAGGTTGTGGTAATGGAGAAATATTGCGAAAATTGGCAGATTATGGAAATAAAAACAACTTAAATTTTCACTTAATCGGGATTGATGCAAATAATTTTACAATTAATCATGCTAAACAATTGTCTGAAAATTACTCCAACATAAGTTTTTTATGTCTTGATATTTTTGAAGAACCTTTCAGAGAATTAAAATATGATATCGTCTTGTGCACCTTAACGTTACATCATTTTAAAGACAATCAAATTATTAATTTGTTGAATGTATTTTATACCAATTCTAAGATAGGAATTGTAATTAACGATTTACACAGAAATGCCATTGCTTATAGATTATTTCAAGTTATATGTTTTGTCTTTAAATTGAATAAGATGTCTAGAGATGATGGGTTGATCTCCATTTTAAGAGGATTTAAAAAGAAAGAATTAATTAATTATTCTAATGAATTAAAATTCAAAAATTATAACATTCAATGGAAATGGGCTTTTAGATACGAATGGATAATATCAAAAATATGAATTTAAAGATCAGTGATTAAAAATCACATGAAATGATTTGCGTTTCTGGCTTGATATTATTATTAACCTCATATTTACTTAATTTTGTCTGATTAGAATGAATGGGTAAGGTGGTTACATTATATTATATGAGTCAATACTATGAGAGTAATTCTAATTGCTGATAAGCATTATTCTAATATATAAAAACCAATTCTTTAGTTATGTTTAAACTTTGTTAAAAAGACACTACCCGCAAAAAACACTACGATACATAAGGCGTACATATTTATAGTTAGAGAAAATGTTTCAGCTACAAAACCTACTATTGCAGGTGCAATGAGAAATGAAGAAAACCCCATGGTTGTCAAATTAGTAACAGTAGTTGGTATACTTTCAGATGATTGTTTAACAGCTTGTCGGATTATTATTGGGACAAAATTTGCTGTAGCAAAACCATAACAGAAAAAAGCTGCTAATATAAAATAAATATTAAATGAAATTACGGCAATGAATAATAAAAGAGAGCCAATTATTACAAAATAACAGCCAACCACTTTTTCAGAAAAAATATTAATCAATTGATTTGAAAATAAATTAGCAAATATAGCTCCAGAGCTAAAAAACATTAATCCCATGCTCGATAAGTATAGGGGTGTCTTGAGCTCTTTTGAAAACCATAAGGCTGACCAATCGATAATAATTCCACCTGAACCAAAGATTACAAAAAGTAGGAAACCAAAAATTAATATTTTTTTTTCTGGTAATTTTAATCTTTCACCATCACCTTTAAAATCGAGATGTTTAGGTAATCCATTCTTGTAGACAAAAATTGAAACAAAAATTGAAAATACAGATAAAGCTATAAAAACAGTAGATGGAGTAATGTTATTTCTCAAAATTAATCCAGCTAATCCTCCTCCAACAAAAATACCTATATTAAACCCCATTGCATAGTAGGGGGCAACAATGCGACCAGAATGCCTTTCAATTAATTGCGCATGAATACTTCCTATAGGTCCAGATGAACCCCATCCTATCCCAGCCGGAATAGAAGCTAACAAAAGCAGATAATATTCAGGTATCGTAACTAATAAAATAGTTGAAAAAGATATTATCGTCATTGCTATAGTCATCACTATTTTTGTGCCAAATTTTGGAACAAGTATCCTTCCTGCTATTTGATTAGAAATTAAAAAAAATATTCCAAAAGTTAAAATAGCAAAACCAAGATCAGATTCATCAATATTTAATCTTTCAATATTCCAAGGAATTAGACCAAAATAGCAACCTACAACCAACATAGGATAGGAAGAGCAAATAACAACTGCAACCGTAGCTTTTCTAAATGTATTTTTGTCAATATTTAAGTCTCTAGGTACTATTTCAGCAATGTTTTGATTAGTTAAGTTAGTATTTACCATAATTCCCATTGCTTTTAGTTATTGAATGATTTTAAAACCGAAAATCAACCCGTGTAGGTTGATGGAATGACATATATAAAGCTTGATACTCGTTTTGTGAACCCACCACTCTTAATTGATTTTTTATGGCAGAGCCTTAGTCTGCGCAAATTTAAAATGAATAGTGGTCTAGACTTTATACAGCCAGAGTAAATCTCGTCAAATGAAACATAAAACCTACTGTAAGGCCATATTGGTTTCATAGCCCTAAATGTTACTCTGATTTGCAATTATCCGCAATAAAGATTGATTTAACTTTGCATACGCTATTGATCAAGGAACATTCGACAAAACAAGAGGAGTGGCTTATTATTAGTTACAGGGATTCGAGTGAATGTACTGCTTAGAGAGGTGAATATGTTTTATGCTACTCCTGCATATTCAAGATAATAAATTACCGATGAATATTTAGTTGGGCGAAAATTGTAATGACCTTTGGAATTACTAATAAATCAGACAGACGTAGAACTATCTGTGCTAAAAGATTAATCTATTTGAAATACACTGCAACTGATAACGGAACAAGGAGTTCATTTTATCATAAGATTTTCAATGCTTGGATAATTCCACTATTAATTGTTCTAACTCAAATTGTTTTTTATGCAACAAGCATAATTAGCTTCAATAAAGTATGTTGACGTAAATAATCTTAAATACATAATTTAGATAGTTTAGAGACACCGTTGAATCTCCTTTCAGTTATCTTAGCTAATAACCTTAAGCCTCAATTTATATGATAAAATTTATACTTTAAGCTACAGTTTTAAATAGTGTTTTACTGAGCATATTAGTGATATTTGCAGTATTATGATACGTGTTGTAGCATAAATGCAACATAAAATAATGTAGTAATATGAATCATTAATTAAATATATGATACAGTCTGCTGCTTATGTCAGTGGATTAACGTTGAAGTAATATAAGGTATACATAATATAATTAGTAATAATATCATATAATTATTTCAATAATACAACAATAGTTGATGCAAACTGTCAAAGTTTGGAATCCATCAAAGTTATCGATAACAAAGCAGAATGTATTGATATAATAAAAAATGAATCTGATAAAGCATCTCAATTAATGCTATAAGGATACTTTTTTCAGTTGTTCATATTCCAGTTTAGAGTTATGAATAATTTTTGATTTGTACCTAATGGTAGTTATAGAAGGATCAGTACTCTATTAATGCAATGTTGAGGAACAGGCCAAGAGATGTGTGGAACATCTTAATAAGAACTTAGCATCAAAACGATGGGTATTTTTTTGAACTTAAAAATATATTTATTGTTTTAACAACAAGCTAACTTTAGAAATATGTAACATTCTAAAACTGCATTGTAAACAGCCGATCCCAATTTAAGAATTTTGTAATTTAGAGTTTATTTTTATAATTATACTTTTGTTTGATAAATTGTAGGATGACCTAAAGAAGGCGCATCTTATAGCTAAACATTGATACTGAATGATCAAATTCCGCCTGCAGCTGATGGCTTAATAAATTAAGCGAAGAGTTCGAGCTTATATTAGCCTTTCGAGAAAAACTGAAGCCGTGGTTGAAGTCGATGGATATAAATTTGTTTTGAAGCAAAGAATCAGAACCACTCTAATCTGAAGCAGGTAAGATCAACATGTCGTAAGGTGAGAAACTTGCAATGTTTGGTTGAATGAATAGTATCCTACGGTACTCCCGTTAGGTCATAACAGACTTTTTTAAGTGAACATTTTTGAGATTTTGATGAAAAAAGTATTTAAGAAAATTGGACTTTTCTTTTTACGAACCTTTAATGTCAACATTCCTAGAAAGTTGAATGGCAGAAAAGTGATCGTCCCTGTCAGAAGCGGCATGAAAGTAAGTCTTAGTCCTGAAAAGTGGATGTCTGAGATATTGAAAAAGATTTTGAATTACTCTGATGGTACTTTTTTGGACATTGGGGTAAATATGGGACAAACATTGATCAAGCTTAAAAGCATTGAACCTAACAGAGATTATATCGGGATTGAACCCAATCCTTCATGTGTCTTTTATCTGCAGCATTTAGTATCTAGTAATCAATGGCAAAATATTAAACTGATACCTACAGGTTTATATACTGTTGATTGTTTGTTGAGCTTGGTCGGAGGAAAGGATACTGATCCAGCTTCAACCATCATTCATGAATTCAAAATCAGTTCGCAAGAGAACTCTAGAGTTTTAAAACTTGTTCCATTATTGTCTTTCTCCACTATACAAAAAAGTATAGAGTACCAAAATATTTCGATCATCAAAATTGATACGGAAGGTGCTGAATTTGAAGTAATGGAAAGTTTAACTGAGATGATTAAAAGCACAAAACCAATAATCATTTTAGAAGTGTGGCACAACAATGGTGAACCTTTCAAAATTGCCAGGACAAAAAAACTAAGTGATCTGGTTCACTTTTTAAATTATACCGTCTTCAGTTGGAACGTCACTGAAAAAAAGCCCTACTACACAGATTTTCAAGAAGCACAATTGGGAGAACACAGTTCCGATAATTATGTTTTAGCTCCTCATGAAAAAAAAGAAGACTTGAAAAAGATTCTAAGCACTTAGGGGAAGTTGATCTCATTTCACAATTTATTTCTTGCTACCATTTAATCCTTTCACAATTTATTTCTTGCTACCATTTAATCCTTATCGCTAGACTTTTTTCATGCATATGCATACTCTAAACTTAAATCAGAATATGATGCATGGGTTCGAAAAGCATTACAAAAATAATACAACTCCTTCAATTATTTTAAATGTTAACAAAAACTAGATAATAAAATGTTAGATAACAAAGGAAATACAAGGGAACATCAGGATATTAAAAAACCTCTTGCCTTATTTAAAAATCTAAAAAATGATCTGGATAAACTTAAATCACAGATCAACAATTTAGCTAAGGTTAAACTATCTTCAAAGTTGCTGAAGGGTATTAACCTTAAAAAAGTAGAGGTTCCCAACGCGAAGGTGCTAGAATTCACTGGAAGCAGGCTCAGTCAAAGTTTAAAGAATCCTCAGGCAAAAGAAGTGTCTGAGCGACTGCACAATCATCCGGAAGATTCCAAGTCACGATTAGAATTGGTTGCTATGTTCTTAGCGGATGAAAAAAATAGAAGTTTGGAGAACACCAGAGATGCATATTTATTAGCCATGCTAGAAGTTGAAATGCCAATGATTTCAACTCAAAAAATAAATATGGCACTCGCAGCTCAAACGGCTTACCTGATGAAACTTCAAAAATTTCTGCAGGACGAATTAACTGAAATTCAATCTAAAATAAAGGGAGACTCAAATAAGGTTGACAAGATCCTGAAAACGCAGCATGAGAGGTTGCAGGGAGAAGTAGATTTTGTGCAAAAATGTGCTGTTTTACTTAAAAAAGAGCCTATCGAAACAGATTATGAATTAAATCTAAAAAAATGGAAAGCAGATGAAAAAATTCCTTTTGGTGATCTAAAAAACGGATTTGACCCAATGCTACATAGATTAGTGTTCCTACCGTTGGCCATCCAAAATATGGAATTGATTTTTGAAATACTTTATCGTCTAGAAAACAAAAATCCAGTCGTCGGTTTTCATCAGTCAAAAATGTTTGATGTTCTTGCTCAAATTCAACTAGTAATTGCTTCTGCAGGAAATGAAGAGGAGCCGAAAAAAAATGGTTATGATCAACTTTCACACGCATTGAAGGCTATCAGTGGTGCAGTAAATCTGGTGGGTGATATTCCTGAAAAAGCAATTGAAAAAGCAACGGTTCACCGTTATGGCCAAATGTGTTACACAATCTATCGAACTTATATAAGCCATAATATCCCCGTCCCAAATGATCATTTGCAGAGGATGGAAAAAGCTATTCAAATCCTTGAACCAATTGCCTCTGATCCTAATATTGCAAAAATTCAGTCCAAACTTTTGTATGCTTTAGATGAGAAAAAATAAAGCATGTAGTGCTTTAAGTAATAACGAATACACCAATTAAACTATTTGCTTACAGATTTGAGGGAAGCTATACAAGACGAAGAAACCTTTCGAGAATGGGAGACAGAAGACATGATTGACAAGTAAGGCACAAGTCAAACATTCGTAATAACAGACACTACAGAGTACATCAAATTGAGCATTAACATATTCGACTGATGTACATGCCTCTCAATTTATACTGCTTCCAGAACCCGTACTAGTTAAAACTAAAAAAATACTTTATTTAAGGAAGATACATTTTCCTAAATCCATCAAGTATTTTTCACGCCAAGGATTTCTGCTACATCACTCTTTGCCCCCTGACAGATCTGCTCAACTGGGAGATCGTTAGGGTCATCTCCAAATGGGTCCTCAATTTCAATACCGATTTCTTCGATTCCTACAAATGCATATACAGCGAAGAACATTCCAACAAGAGTCAAATAGTCAAATTGAGGTATTAGAACCAAGGGTAGTGTTCCCAAATAAATCATCATGAATACTTTTAGCTGGTTCACGTATGCAAATGGAAGCGGGGTGAATCGAATTCTGTCAAGTGCTCGAAGCACACCCTGCAATTCATCAAGACTGGAGTTAAAACTTCCAAATTCAGGTGGATGCATCCATTTTTGATCAATACAGGAGCGAAGTCTTTTCCCAAGAATGCTTAAGATTCCATTGATTGGATTAGAGAAGTTTTCTATCTCTTCTCTGTTAGTTTTTGATAATCCTTTGATTTCTTTATTGGTGATACCATCTCGGAGGTGTTCCTTAACACACAAAACATAGGCTCCAATGAGACTGGATATTTCAGTCCTGAAGTCCTGTTCTGAATCTGGAATGACAGCATTAGATTTGACTGCCAAATTTCTGGCTGTAATTCCTAAAGCTCCCAATTGTTTTCTGCCTTCCCAGTATCGGTCATAAGAAGAATTGGTACGCATGACCAGAAGAAAGACCAATGCAAAACCAAGAAAACTATGGAGTTGGCTTCCCATCTCATATTTTAAATCAAAATATTTAAAACAAAATAATAGCAACCCTGTCCAGATCAAAATCCAAAACAAATAACTCAATACAGAAGGTAGGATTGTTCCTCTATAAGACAAAATAACCTTTAATCGGTTACTGGCATCATAACTAATCATATTTTGTACCTTGATAAAATTTGGTTTAAATTTGTAACGGCTCTACTTTATAGGGTCTATTAATAGACACTTCAATTGATTACCGAAACATGAAAAATCAGCATATATTGCAAAGCAATTCCTATGCATTTTAATGGTTTTTGAGAATGGAAGCAGTGCTTAAAAGATTATGACAGTGAGATTGGTGGATGCGTTTGGTATGATGAACACCTTTATAGAGATGGTGCTATGAGTCAGAATGATATTGGTAACCTAGTAGAGTGGTGGATTGATAAATGCTTTGATACAACGATGAAGGCGAAAAGCCTAAATGGTTAGATGTATGTATTGTTCTACGAGAGCTGAGAGCTAAAAGAACGGTCTTTCCGCTAGTATTTTCAAACAATCTTCAGACTATATTTATTAATTCAAGGCACTTTTCTGCAGTGACTTGAGGTGATTTAGTTGGAGATAGGAGTACTTTAAACTGAGGAGATATTATGATGAAGCCATTTAAAATTTACCCACCCGAGAGCTTTCGGACACTGCCTTGGCGAAATGGTTTAGGTTCAACCGTTGAATTGTTGGTGGAAAAATCAACACAGCACGAAGAGTTTTCTTGGCGCTTAAGCATTGCATCTGTTCCTACTGGTGGCCCTTTTTCTGATTTCAGTGGCTATGATCGTACGTTGTTATTACTCGAAGGGGCGGGCCTTACGCTTAATAATCCTAACGGTCCCAGCATCACCCTTAAGTCATCGCTTGACTGCGCTCATTTTAAAGGTGAGGATTTGATTGATGCCAGTTTGCATGATGGCCCCATTAAAGACTTTAATGTTATGACTTTACGTTCGATTTGCACGTCCAGTGTCACTGCTATTACCGAAACAAGCGAACCTTCGCTTCAAATAAACGCCGACAAATTGCTGGTATACAGTATCAAGCCAATCAAAATTAAAATCGGCTTAGAGGGCAATATTGATCTTGCAGCCAATCATTTATTGCAATTTGAGCATTCTATTAACGGCAAGATGACATTAGGCAATACGCAGGCAATTGTTGTTCAAATTAACTACAATAATCAGTCTGACTAACATCTACTGTACGGTGTTGCATGCAGTTTTATTAGGTTTGAAATTATTTTTTTTCGACCAATAAATCTTATTACACTTCCTCTTCTATTGTGTAGACTCCCTTCTGTCAATTCAACTTGTTTTTCTTCAAGTTGGATAATTTTGAAATAGGAAAAATCATTTTGAATAAACTCTTTTGAAAACAATATTTTACTATTTTGACGATTATTCTGATGTAAAATATAGAACTTATATTAGGTGGGGGATATTAATATTAAATGCTGTACCATTTGATTTACACTGACATTGATTGAAAATATGCATTATTCTGCTTAGGGGTTATTGGCATTCATTTATTCAATTCAGGGCCTAATATGCTGCTCCTACTTCTTAAAGTACCTACTAATAAATCTGCACCATTTTCTCTAATAAAATAGGGCTGAGCAGACAGCCCCCTTCCCCGGTGAAAACATTGGACCCGCCCATTGAGCCAGAAAGTAGTTAGTCGCATTTCTGCATTAAGTTGAGGAACTCAACAGTGTTGCTTAGAGTTTCAATCAGGTAAACCAAACCCTGTCTTCGGGCCTAGAATAGTAGGAGGTTTCGGTAATTGTTTTTCATCTAGTGGCCACGCTACAGGGAGTCCAGGACCTGCAATAAGATCCCCCTTTTTGATCCCATCTCTATCAAGATAAACTGAAAAATCATCTCTGGTCCTACGACAACCATCTGCCATGTAAACGGTTGTGAAAACCCGGCGTGTTTTATTTGTTATATTGGCGTCAGCAGTATGAATGGTTAACGCGTGGTGGAAAATGACTGAGCCTTTTGGCGCTTCTATCCAGACCAATGGTCTACTCGATACTTGAGTGTCCTTTAGTATGTCATATGGTTCTGCTTCTTTTAAGTGACCTATGTCTACGAAACGGCGGATTCCAAGTTTATGAGATCCTTGGACGTAACCCATTGCACCACCGCCTATTTTACAACCATCAAAAGGGATCCATGCGGAGACCAGTCTTGGTTTATCGACTGGCCAAAAAGGATAGTCCATGTGAGCGTCAGTTTTGCGACCTCCTGCCTCCTTATAGAGTGCTTGATCCTGCCAAAGTCTCACACAATCTGTTTCAAGTAAGTCCGCTGCGGTAGCACAGAGTTTTTGATGAAACGTGAGCGACCTTAACGTGACATTATCTTCCCAAAGTCCCATACATTGCAGAAATGTCTGCTCGTAGAGGTTCTTCTCACCATGACTTCTATTATCATCTACAGTTCGATATTTCACAGCCTTGTCAACTTCTGAACCGAATCGATCAAGCTCTTGGTGAGAGAAAAAATCTTCCACTAATAAAAACCCATCTATCTTAAAGTTATCCACCATCTCCTGCGTTAATTTACCCATTGTAATTTTCGTTGTTTTGGTTTGCATAATTAATTTTAACTTTTGGCTATGCGCTCTAAAAAAGGAAGAATTAATTGAAAAAATCAACATATATTAAAAACTATCCCATATCTTGCATCCACAGACAACCAAATTATTGTACATATGATCAGTTAGCGTCAGCGGTTTCCGAAAGGTTGCCATGGGTGTGGAGTTATCCAGTCAGAAACCTTCCAATTTAAATCCACAAGACTTGTAAATTCACCATAGAAAAAATAATATAATTGTTGACAAATGCTGAAATAGGAATACTGTAAATTATCCAAGTAATTGAAACAACATACTCTTTATCATATTCAGTAACTCTTGAATTTGTATTCAGAATGTCTGATTTTATAATATGTAGATGTGACTCTTAAAACTTATTTTCTCTCATTACTGGTTAATGAAAAAAACAAATAAAGTTTTATACATAATTCTCATTTCGCTTTTTAGTCTTACTGTCATCTCCTGCAAAGGAGATGAACCATTCTATAGTGATCCATTTGCTGATAAAACAGCACCAGTTATTGCAGAAGTCATAATAGTAACAACTCCAAGTAACGACAATACTCCAAGTTATACTTTTTCATCTGATGAGGCAGTTACTATAGCCTATGGAGGTTCCTGTTCTTCAAGCACCACATCTGCGATCGATGGAGATAACACCATCACTTTAGATTCTTTAAGTGAGGGGACTTATTCGGATTGTACAATTACAGTTACAGATGAGGCAGCTAATGTCAGCACTGTTCTAAATGTTAGTTCCTTTACCATAGATAACAAAGCGCCTTCAGTGAACTCGTTCACTCTCTCCGACACGGCACTCAAGGTCGGTGATAACGCTACTGTAACTTTGGTTTTCTCAGAGACGGTTTACTCCTTTTCTAGTTCTGCCGACATCACGGTCCCCAATGGAACTCTCGCAACGATGACCAGTTCTGACAACATCACCTGGACTAGAACCTTCACACCAACGGCCAATACCGAAGATGTTAGCAACACTCTTTCCCTGGCTACGAGTTACACCGACACCGCTGGTAATGAGGGATCTGTTGCAACAACTGCAAACTATGAGGTCGACACCTTGGTTCCTTCTGTGAGCTCCTTCACTCTCTCCGACACAGCACTTAAGGTCGGTGAAAATGCTACGGTAAGTTTGGTTTTCTCAGAGGCGGTTGCATCCTTTTCTAGTTCTGCCGACATCACGGTTGCCAATGGAACTCTCGCAACGATGACCAGTACTGACAACATCACCTGGACTGGAACCTTAACGCCTCCGGTCAATACCGAAGATGCGAGCAATACGCTCTCGCTGGCGACTAGTTACACCGACACCATTGGGAATCCTGGACCTGCTGCAACAACTGCAAACTATGAGGTCGACACCTTGGCACCAACGGTGAAATCCTTCACACTCTCCGACACAGCACTCAAGGCCGGTGATAACGCTACGGTAAAGTTGGTTTTCTCAGAGGCGGTTGTCTCCTTTTCTAGTTCTGCTGACATCACGGTTGCCAATGGAACTCTCACAACGATGACCAGTTCGGACAACATCACCTGGAGCAGAATCTTCACACCAACGGTCGATACGGAAGATGCGAGCAATACTCTCTCTCTGGCGACGAGTTACACCGACACCGCTGGGAATGCAGGACCTACAGCAACAACTTTAAACTATGAGGTAGACACCTTGGCGCCTTCGGTGAACTCCTTCACACTCTCCGACACGGCACTCAAGGCCGGTGATAACGCTACTGTAACTTTGGTTTTCTCAGAGACGGTTGCATCCTTTTCCAGTTCTGCCGACATCACGGTTGACAATGGAACTCTCGCAACGATGACCAGCACTGACAACATCACCTGGACTGGAACGTTCACGCCGACCACCAATACGGAAGATGCTAACAACACGCTTTCGCTGGCCACTAGTTATAGTGATCCTGCCAGTAATGATGGCCTTGCGGCGACAACTGCGAATTATGAGGTTGAGACCCTGGCGCCAACAGTAAGTAGCATAGTGATCAGCAGTGCAACGGGTATTCAGAACAACTTTTTGAATGCCGGGGACAATGTCTCAGTGACAGCTAACTTCAGTGAATCCGTCATCGTTGACAACGCAAGCGGTACACCGACGCTCACCATTGTTGTGGGTAGCACTGACAGGACGTTGACATATACGTCAGGCGACAATAGCACAGCGCTGGTGTTCAAATACAAGATCCAGGCTGGAGATAATGACTCCGATGGCATCAGCATCGGGGCTAACGTCCTTACCTTGAATAGTGGCACGATTAGGGATGCGGCCGGTAACAATGCTACTCTCACTCATAGCGCGCTGTCGGACAACAACAGCTACAAGGTGGACACTACGGCACCGACGGTAGACTCCTTTACTCTCACAGACACGGAACTCAAGGCCGGTGAAAGCGCGACGGTAACGCTTGTTTTCTCAGATGCGGTTATTTCCTTTTCCAGTGCTGCCGACATCACAGTTGCCAATGGAACTCTCGCAACGATGACCAGCTCGGACAACATCACCTGGAGCGCAACCTTCACGCCGACCACCAATACGGAAGATGCGAGCAACACGCTTGCGCTCGCCACTAGTTATAGTGATCCTACCGGTAATGCAGGCCCTGCGTCAACAACTGCGAATTATGAGGTTGATACCCTAGCGCCAACGGTGAACTCCTTCACTCTCTCTGACACGGCACTTAAGGCCGATGATAACGCTACTGTAACTTTGGTTTTCTCAGAGGCGGTTGCATCCTTTTCTAGTTCCGCCGACATCACGGTTGCCAGTGGAACTCTCGCAACAATGACCAGCACTGACAACATTACTTGGACTGGAACATTCACACCAACGGCCGATATAGAAGATGCGATCAACACGCTTTCGCTGGCGACGAGTTACACCGACACCGCCGGTAATGTCGGACCTGCGGCATCAACTGTGAATTATGAGGTTGAAACCCTTGTGCCAACCGTGAGCAGCATAGTGATTAGTAGTGCAACGGGTATTCAGAACAACGTGCTGAATGCTGGAGACGTGGTATCGGTGACATCCACTTTCAGTGAAAGTGTGCCTGTAACGGGAACACCGCAACTGCCCATGGTTATTGGGGGGAACAATCGGACGGCGACATATACGTCAGGCAGCGGAAGCACAATGCTGGTGTTCAAATATACGATCCAGGCGGAAGAGACAGACACAGATGGCATCAGCATCGGGGCTAATACCATTGCCTTGAATAGTGGCACAATCAAGGATGCGGCCGGAAACAATGCCACTCTCACACATAACGCAGTGTCGGCAAATTCGAGCTACAAGGTGGACACCACGGCGCCAACAGTGAGTAGCGTGGCAATGACCAGTGCAACGGGTATTCAGAACAACTATCTGAATGCTGGAGACGTGGCATCAGTAACAGCCACTTTCAGTGAAAATGTGCCTGTAACTGGTACACCGCAACTGACCCTGGTTGTGGGCAGCACTGACCGGACAGCGACATATCATTCAGGTAGTGGAGGCACAACGCTGGTTTTTAAATACACTATCCAGGCTGTAG